>OIYE01000528.1_pt1 | contig 31107 bp, 28 predicted proteins | sample 1588091 | NCBI WGS metagenome assembly OIYE01 (sample SAMN03283265) | human gut metagenome | biome: human-associated habitat; material: feces | host: Homo sapiens | place: USA | collected 2013 | reverse complement strand
GTTCCGCTTCTGTTGCGGAATGGTAGACTTCATCAAATGCCAGTAAGAGCCGATAGATATTGTTACCGGAGATTTTCTCCTGCTGAATGCTGCGGATTTGACCTTGCAATTCGCCAATCTGAACTTCGATATCCTCTATTGTATCATACTGCTCATCATAGCGGCGCTGCAAGTCCAAAATCTTTCTGTCATAGTGGGCATCGTTGATGTCCAAGGTGTCCATCTGACGCTCCAAGCGGCTTTTCGTTCCAAAGGCTTGCTTCAACTGTCCTTGCAGGACGGCGATCTGCTTTTCCATATCCTCTGTATCAACAGCCGAGCCGATTTTCGCCTGAATCGCTTCTACAAACCGGGGATTGTTGACCATAGCGGATATAATCTTAGCCACAAACTTGTTGATCTCCGTCTGCTCGATATTCAGTCGGAAGCTGCACTCATGTCCGGTAGGTGTTACCGTGTTTTTGCAGTAGTAATAATACCTCGTTTTCTTGTCCTTGCTGTGAGCCCTGGCGATATTGCCGTACATACTCTTTCCGCAGCATGGGCATTTCAGAATGCCGGACAGGATGTGTGCATGATCTGGATTGTTGACCTTTTCCCGCTTAAAGGAATTGATCTTACGCTTTTCCTGTGCCAGATACCAATCTTCTTCCGAAATGATGGCTTCGTGCTGTCCCTCATAAATCGGGAACTCCGACTGCTCAACTACGTGCATCTCATTTCTTGTGCCTTGCTTCTTTTCCGTCCTGCGTCTGCCATAGGCGATCTTTCCCATGTAAACGGGATTGTCCAATACATCCTGCACGAAGTTCCTTGAAAATCCGGGAATGGTATTGTTCTGCCGCAGTTTCTTGATAAAGCCGTTGCGGTTCAGATATTTAGCAACCCCGGCAACGCCCTCGTTGGTGTGAATGTAGCGGTCATAAATGACACGGATTACTTCCACTTCATCCTCCGCAATGACCAAATCTCCGTTTTCCAGTTTGTAGCCATAAGGAGCGAAACCACCGTTCCACTTGCCCTCACGAACCTTTTGCTCACGTCCTGCCATTGTCTGGGTGCGGATATTCTCTCGCTCTATTTCTGCCACCGCAGACAGCACGGAAATCATCAGCTTTCCGGCATCCTTTGAACTGTCGATGCCATCCTCCACGCAGATCAGATTGACACCGAAATCCTGCATGAGCTGCAAAGAGTTCAGAACATCCGCCGCATTTCTGCCGAATCGGGACAGCTTAAAGACCAGCACATAGGAAACGCCGTCCTTGCAGTCCTGGATGTCATTCAGCATCCGTTGGAAGTCCTGCCGCCCTTGGATATTCTTTCCGGAAAATCCCTCGTCAGAATACTCCCCGGCAATAACCATATCTTCGTATGCCGCATACTTCCTCAGCTTGTCACGCTGGGCATCCAAGCTGTACCCGTCAACCTGCATAGAGGTGGACACTCTTGTATAAATATAGCATTTAAGTTGTTTCTTTTTCAGAATCTCCACCTCCCTCATTCATTTCCTTTACCATAAGTCCCTCGTTGCGGATATAATACTCCAAAAGCCACAGCACATAATCCGGTGCATGGCGGTTGTCCAATTCCCACTCGGTCATAGTCCGGTAAGGGATATGGACGAGCTTGCAAAAATCTTTCCGGTTCAGTCCTGTGCTTTCCCGCAACTTGATAATTCTGTTCTTACAATCCATCTGTCTTTTCTCCATAAAAAACAAAAATACACGTTGCGTAATCATTATAGCATAGCCGCAGTGAATACGCAACGTGTAAATTGTAAATTTTTACGCAGCCTTATTCGTCAAAGGCTGTGCTTGATTACTTTCCTTGGAATGCTCCACTTTCTGAGGGGGCATCCTGTTCCAATTTATCCAAAACCTGATGTCCATATTTCTGGAGCATCTGGCTCATAACATCCACACAGCGGACAAATGCCGCATTATATTTTGCATCCTCATAATATTTCTTCAATAGGCAGTTACCTCCATCAAATTTCCATGTCCTGTCCACGCTTACGGGCAGGTGCTTTGTGTTCCTGTGTTTCCTTTCCTCTGGCGAGGATGGAATTGATAAAAGCCCGAACCTTTTCGGATGCAATTTCCAGTGCATCCAGGAAAGGCTGGGCTTTTTGCTTCAACTCTTGATATTTTTTATTCGCTTCTTCACATCGCTGCTTCCAAATGGATGCAGACTTTTGAGCAGATTCCAGTTTCCCTTTCAATCGCTCATTCTCTGCATGAAAGAGAATGCCGTTGGTGGCATAGCGTTTCAACGTGTCGCATTCATCCGGTGTCAGCGTGATATTGTTTCCGAACATGGCTTTCTTGCCCATCGCTTCAATATCCTGCACCGTAAGTGCAATGGCCTTTGCTGCCTTGGTTTCCTTTTGCAGAGCTTCCAGTTTCTTTTTCTGCTTTTCCGTAGCAGCTTTAGCATCCTCCAAACTCTGTTCTGCCTGTGCCACCTGTCCTGTCACAGCTTCCAAACGCTGCTGTTCCGCCTGCACCTTAAACTGTGTCACCGTCAGATGTTCCTCGGTGCTGCCACGCTCTCCACGCTCCACATCGGTATATCCGGCAGCACGCATGAAATTAAAAAAGTCATCCTGCAACACGCTGTAGGATGACCTTAAAATCTTTTTTCCTTTTTCATTGAGCTTGGGATTTCCGTCCTCGTCAAGCACCGGTTTGGAGTCCCATTTCTTACTTCGGCTGACTTGTGTGATCGTTTCCTTTACCGTTCCCCGGAGAGCTTCATCCTTACATCGCTTCGACCAAAGGATCTGCTTTTCCACTACCGGAATATAAACCACATGGAGGTGATAGTGGTACACATCCTCGCCAAGAGCTTCGGACATTGCCCGGTTGTGCTCATCGGCGTGCATCACAGCAGAGAGGATATACTGCTCACCGCCTACGATCTCCACGGCGGCTTTATAGGCATCAGCATAAAACTGTTTTGCAAATTCATAGCCGCCGTGGTTGTAGAAATAAGCGGAGTTCACATCAAAAACCAACTCGCCGTATTTGATGGCATCCGGTTTCAGACCTCTGGTGGAGATCACGCCATCCTGTTCCATTTGCTCAAACATTTTCACATAATCATCGGTGGGAGTCTTGAAGTGAACATTCAGCGGAGTGCGTTCCGGCACAATGTCTTGATTGCTGTAACTGTCCTTTTCTCGCTCATTGTGTTCCTGTATTTTTGCCACATCGTCCGGTGTCGGTAAGTCCTGATTCCGGGCTACGGTGCGGTCTATTCCATCATTTCTTGCCATAGATTTTTTGTCCTTTCCTTAAAATTTGCAGACAGCGGGGAGCTGCGGAGAGGCACTTTTTCAAAGTGTAATAACCCACTATAACACTTTCATCCATACTGGCTGCAAAGTGCCGTGGGCTCTCCGAGGGCTCTCCCGAGGGGGAGTGCGGTTGCTGCGGCAACCTCTGCTGACCAATGCGAAAATGTCTGCAACTTTTCCCATGGTCAGCCCGTCTGCATGAAGCTGTTCCGGTGAACTTCTCTTTGCAGACGGCGGCAGCGAAAAGCGTATCTTTCACTGCCATCCATAGACAGCACTGCGGTGTGCCTATGGGGACGGGAACTACGAGGGGATGTTGCCGGGGCATCACTTCTCCCGTCTTTGCTGCCATACGATGTCGTATCCCAGCACATCGGCAAGCTCCAATACTTCCTTGTATCGGATGCTTTCCCGCTGTAATTTTGCGGACAGGTTGGAAACGCTGTCGCTCCAACCGTACTCGTCCGAGAGCAGGTCAACTACTTCCTGCATAGTCATTCCGGCACGGATGATCTGTGCCTTGATTTCGTTGCGTACATTCATATTGTAAATTCCTCCATATTTTTGATTTACAATTCGGTGCAAAGGCTACTCCCCAAAGCGGAGCAGATGCACCGAACAGTGAAAAATCTGCTTTCTCCAAAATCGCTTTCATTTTGTGAGTGCGATACTCTGTCCATACAGGCATATATCCCACTTTGCTGTTCCGTGGGATTTTGTCTGAAACAGTGAAAACACCCATTGTTTCGTAAACTGGGGGCATGGTTTGGAGAAGCACGATTTGGTGAAATGGTTTCGTCCTGCGGTCAAGAACTTTGCTGTTTCCATTACCATTGATTTTCAATGCCCGAAAACAGGTCAGTTCTGACAGCTGATTATTCCTATAAAAAAGGAAAACAGGTAAAACGCTGTGTACATACATACAGAAAACGAAAGACAGGAATCAGTCCTGCCATTCCTCCGGTACGTACGTACATGGCGAAACGTCGTAAAACCCGTTTATATTAGGTCGTGCCACAGCTTCCACACCCATAAATCCCCATACCCGCCGTCCGGCTGAGTTGGTGATGTTGTTGCAATGCTCCAAATTAAATTTCTTTGCATTGGCAACCATGGCATCGCTGAAGCTGCGGGATTTCAGAGGGGCAAGGGAGTTTTCCTCACACCACAGGCGATAGATAGCGTAAAAGTCCTTGGAACTGATGGACGCATCCGCCTTGCGCCGGATATATCCCTCGGAATCCATGAAGTCAAAAATGTTGTTATTGTCACGCTTGACCGCTTCCCGGTTTTCACGGATGCGGTCGCTCTCCGTAAACTTAAAGTTGTTGGCAACAAGCCGCTGCAAGCCTTCAAATGCCCAGAGGAAAATCCCCTCGGCTTCGGCTTTCATCTTCTCTGCAAGATCGGGATCGTCGGCTCTGTCCACGGGCTTTTCCTTGGTAGTCAGCACAAGCTGTCTACGGTAAAAACCATCGCTACGGTCATACAGGGCTTGCAGATCGCCATTGCTGAATGCCATCAACCGGGCGAACATCCAGCCCTGATAGCTCTGTTTACCTTTGCGTTCCAAATCCATCTTGCCCTGTGCGGTTACAATGGATTTTACATAGTTGGTCTGGCGCAGAGCTTCCATCCGCATATCATCATCCACGCACAGCAGGATGTGTTCCAGATCGGCACGGGCAAAACGGTTTTCAGAAATCTTCCCGATGCTGCCGTCTTTCATATTCGTGCCGAAGATGGTGGACAGCACCGCACCGATTTGAGATTTGCCCTCGCCGCCGTTGCCCTTAATCACCATCATGCGCTGCCCCTTGTTGGAGGGAATCAGGCAGTAGCCGATAAACTCCTGCAAGGTGGGAATATCTTCTTCATAGAGCAAACCGTCCAAAAAGTTCAGCCACAGAGCAGGTGCAGCAGCGTTTGGATTGTAGGAAACAGGCAAGCGGCTCTGTACGATTTCCTTTTTCCCCTCGATAAATCTTCCATCCAGCATGAGCGTTCCGTTGGCAACATGGATGCGGTCAGGCTGGGGAGGAAGATCCTCAACCATGGCTTCCAGTTTCAGCAATTCCATGATGTTTTTGATCTTCTGCGGTACGCTGCTGATGGTGTAGCTTTTCAGCTTTTCGTAGACCTCGCCCCGCAGGACAATATCATCCGTTACCCGTCCATTGGGCGTAAAGAAAGCCCTGTTTGCAAAGATGATTCTGCTCTCTTGCAGAAATTCTTCACAAAACAGAGCTTCATTGATATTCTGCCCATCAAACCAGACAGGCAAATTCATATCAGGCGTTTTCCGGTTCTTCGCCATGGTGTGCCACCTCCTTTTTCTTTCGTGCAGTGTACTCTTTCAGAAAGTCGATATACCCGTCCTTCATCAGTTTGTCCACAACAGCTACACGCTGTTCCAATTCGCCCACGGTCAGCACATCTGCCATATATTCGATATGGCAGTGCATCTGGCAGGCTTCCACAAAACGGTCATCCAGAGCATCTTCCGGTGTCTTGGGTGCGTATCGTATTTTCCAATCTTCCAGCAGATGCAGATAATCCGTCAGCACCCGGAAACACAGCATTTCATCCTCCCGGAACTGACGGATATAGGGACGCTTTGGCTTGACCATAGCTGCGGCAGTGGGCGGTTTCGGGTCAAGCCCAAAGTCCGCAGCCAGCTTTTGCACTGCTTCATGGTTACTCAGATTGAACAGCTTTGCCACAAGGTCGATCACGTCTCCCTTGGCTCCGCAACCGAAGCAGAAGAAATAATCTTCATTCAGCTTCAAGCTCGGATGCCGGTCATTGTGGAATGGGCAGCAAGTCATACCGCTGCGGTTGACTTTCAGCCCATAGTGCTCGGCAGCTTGCTTCACGCTGATCGCCGCCTTGATGTTTTCATAGATTGTCATAGAAAAACCTCCGTTCATAATAGTCTGGAAAGCACGAAGCACCCGCCGTGATTGGCAGGTGCTTCGCCCTTTCTACTATGGTTATGACGGATTTGAAAAAAAGCAGGCTAAAAGCAGGACAACCTCATTTCAAAAAACAGGACAACTTATCTGATGATGTAGATTTCTTCACATTTGCATGGTATAATTAGAAAAGTGAAAAAACAGGACAGGAGGGCAAGCATGAATCAAGAACTGATGACATTGGATTTTTGGCAGGATACGGTCATATATGAGGGCAAAATATTTCCTATCGGTACTCTTGCCTGTGATGCGCTGAATGTTCCTGCGGATACCCTCGCAAGAATGAACGAGCAATGCGAGAAAATCAATCTACTGCTTGGAATGTTAAACGCCGGACAGGATGCTTCCGCACTCTTTCCTATGGCAAAGGAAGCTGTGCTGACAATGGTGGATATTCTCAGCGAAACGCCGCCGTTCTCCAATATGAATATTCCAAAACATAGAGAACGGATTGAAAAAGTCTTTACTGCGGACAATGCGCTGAAATATATGGAGTTTGCCATAAAAGCCGCAACTAATTCCTTGCAGTTTGAAGAAATCCCGAACTATGCCGATGCAATGATGCTCCAACGATATACTGCTGTATTCGGGCATCTGGCATACTCCCTTGGGGAATACCAAACCGCAATGCTTGATTTTGCGGAAAAATCAGACGGAAATGAAGCAGACCGTACCGCAGAGGGCTTCGCCAGAATGTTCGGCAGCTATTTCCCGCCGGAGTTCTCTATCACGGAGGACAATGCCTGGATGTCTACCCTGAACAATTCCGTTCAGTATGTATCGGTCATCCGTCCCGGCGAAAAAGTTGCAAAGCTCGTCAAGCGAATCCATTATGTATCCTTTGTGGGGATGTTCCGGTCTGATCTCTTTGAGGGCTTGTGTGTCGGTCATGCACCGAAGAAATGTAAAATTTGCGGCAAATGGTTTCTGACAACCAACGCAAGGCACACCAAATACTGCGGCGGCTATGCGCCGGGGGACAAGCTACACCGCACCTGCCGACAGATCGGCAATCTGAAAGGCAGAGAACAACGGGAGCTTGCAGACGATCATCCTGTTATCCAGATATACGAAAAGCGGCTGAATACCATAAACCGCTATATCAAGCGTGGCAAACTGGATGAGGATTTAGCAGAGGTTATGAAGAAACTGGCGAAAGATAAGATGCTCCGGGCAAAAAGTAATGTCGCTTATGCCAAGGGAACTTATGAGAAAGAAATGGAACAGGTTGCTTTGAAGAAAGAAGCCCAAAAGTGCATTTGAATTTGTTAGGAGGAACAGTCAATGAAAATAGGATTTTTGTTTTTCTTGGTTTTCTGTATAATTGCAATTTTTGCGAGTAAGAAAAAGAAATAAATTTGAAATTGGACGTTGAAAGGAGGTGCGCTATGCTAAGTGATTTTACATGGAATATGACCGGATACATACCAAAATACGCTGTCAATCCGCACGGTGATGGTATCATTCCCTATATGGCAGAGCGCATCTTCCAACTGGAACCGGAGCCGCCAGCGGTGGGCAGTCTGAATGAATATATCCTGTCTGCCTTGCGGGAAAAGAATTTGATATATTTCTCGTTCTTCCTCCACCATTATGAGCCACAGCTCAATAAGCGCATCAAAGGCTTTTGGGGTGTGGATGGCGGCGATCTGTACGATACAGACCGTTTTATAGATATAAAGCTCTCCTGCAGGGAACAAATGCTCCAAAAGCTGATGGACTATGATCCTGCCAAGGGTGCGGAGTATGCTACATACATTTTCCCGTTCATCCGGGATGCTATGCTCCGCTTCCGCATGGGCGAAGAAAAATGGTCGGTATCCTCTCTGACCAATTATAAAATGGTGCGGTCAATGGCTTGGCTGTACCATAACACCAAGGATGCGGTCAGCGAGTTTTCCAAAAAGTATAACTGTGACTTTGCCCTTGCGGAAGAATATCTGAGAGTTGTTCGAGGTATCCGCAATCAGCAACCATTCTATGTGACAGATGAGGACGGCGAGGAAACGGGCGAAGATGTTGCTCTTGATGATACTTGGAACTACTCCGACATCCTCTGGAACGGCATACAGGCAGAAAAGGTGCAGCGAGCTTTTGATAAGCTGAACTACCGGGAACAGACCTTGCTTGAAAAGCGGCTGGCAATCTGCATGACCTGCGGGCATGTCGGCTCATGGAAAGGCCGTCCCACCTTTGAGGAACTGGCTGTAATGTTTGAGGGCAGCACTGCCAGCGGTGCGGAGCGAGCCTACCGCAGAGCAGTGGACAAACTGACAGAATTGTTGGTTGCCGAGGGCGCAATCCATGCTGTCCGCTTGAAACAGAAATCCAAGACCAAACGAAAAAAGAAAATCGCCACCGCAATCTACGAATACCAAGCAGACTGCGACGGCGAATGGGGCCAGATTTCATTTGATTTTGAGAACGGCACATCAGAAATAGTCCGACTTGCCGATTGGGATACAATGAAAACAAACCGCTTTGCGAACAAGGCAATAGCCTACCTTCTAAACTGCGAAAACGAGAAGTTGCCAAAGGAAACGATAGTAGCGTTTGAACTATAAAAGGAAATTGACGAGGAACGAGAATGAAAACAATCGCAATCATAGATGATGATATTCATATTGGAGATATGCTGAGAGAAGTGCTGGTGCAAGAGGGCTATTCTGTTCTTCGTGCATACTCCGGCACAGAAGCGTTATATCTTCTTTCACAAAACAAGCCCGATTTGGTGCTGCTGGATCTGATGTTGCCGGGATTGTCTGGCGAGGAAGTTCTGCCCCACATTGAGAACATTCCTGTTATCGTTCTCAGCGCAAAAGTAGATGTGCAAGACAAGGTAAATCTTCTGCTGGGCGGTGCGGCAGATTACATGACCAAGCCTTTTGATACAAAGGAGCTTCTTGCCCGTATCACTGTTCAGCTCCGCAAGGCAGAACAACATGGCGAAACCAAATCTCTTTCCGTTGGCGATTTGGTTTTGGATATGGTTTCCCTTTCTCTGACAGTACAGGAGCAGCCTGTGAAGCTGACCCGAACGGAGTATGCCATCTTAAAACTGCTGATGGAAAATCCCAAACAGGTAATTTCAAAGAGTGTCCTGCTTGACAGAATCAGTCTGGACACACCCGACTGCACCGAGCGTTCTTTGAAGCAGCACATCAGCAATCTTCGTAAAAAGATGCAGGATGTCAGCGGTGTAGACTATATCGAAACAGTCTGGGGAATTGGTTTCAAATTGGCAGAACAAAAAATCTTGACCAAATCTTGACGTTTTTCTTGACCACTTTCTTGACTTTTGTTTTGTAAACTCAGGTCAGCAAAGGAGGTAATACAATATGAACTATATTTTGCAAACAAACAGCCTGACAAAAAAGTATAAAAACTTTCAGGCATTGAATGGTCTTACTATGAATGTTCCCAAAGGTTCCATCTATGGCTTTGTGGGAAAGAACGGCGCTGGTAAGACAACCCTGATCCGCTTGATCTGCGGATTGCAGGAACCGACTTCCGGTAGCTTTTCTCTGTACGGCATCCGCAATGACAGCAAGGATATTATCAAATCCCGCCGTCGCATGGGTGCTGTGGTGGAAACACCGTCCATCTACATGGATATGACTGCGGAGGAAAATCTGAAGCACCAGTATCTCATTCTTGGTCTGCCATCATTTGATTGTATTCAGGAATTGTTGAAGCTGGTAGGTCTCGACAACACGGGAGAGAAAAAAGCGAAGAACTTCTCCCTCGGTATGAAGCAGCGTCTGGGCATCGCTATCGCATTAGCCGGTGATCCCGACTTTCTTGTTCTTGATGAGCCTGTAAATGGTCTCGACCCTCAGGGTATTGTGGAAATGCGAGAACTGATTTTGAAGTTGAACCGAGAAAAACAGATTACAGTTCTTATTTCCAGTCACATTCTGGATGAACTTTCCCGTCTGGCTACTCATTACGGTATCATTGATAATGGTCGCATGGTGAAGGAACTGAGTGCAGAAGAACTGGACACAGTTTGCCGCAAGTGTGTCCGCATGGAAGTGACCGATACTTCTACTCTGGCTCGTGTGCTGGATTCCATGAATCTGGAATATAAAATTATCTCCGCAACAACAGCCGATGTGTTCGCAAAGATCAATGTGACACAGCTGACCGTTGTACTGGCAAAGGAAAACTGCGAAGTGCTGTCTATGCAGGAAAAAGATGAAAGTTTGGAGAGTTATTACATCTCTCTGGTTGGAGGTGATAATAATGCGTAAACTTTTTCGAGCAGCCTTTTACCGTACAGAGAATAAAAAAATGATTCGAATAGAATTAGTGATTGCTGTATTGCTTTCCGCATTCATCATCCTCAACGGTTACTTCCAGACGAATTTGACTAATGCATACATCTATAAGCTGGTCGCCCGTTTTTTTGGATATTCACCCCTGATGGGACCATTTATCGCCGTATTTGCCGCATATTTGTGGGGAACAGACTATGAATATGGAACTCTGCGCAATAAACTAATCTGCGGACACACTCGTGAAGAAGTTTATTTTTCCAATCTTCTCCTGACCATATGTGCTGGACTGAGTACTGCACTAATCTGGTTGATAGTTAATGGGATGCTGGGTATTCCGCTACTGGGTACGGCAAGCCTGAACCTCTCTTTGGGAGAGATGGCATTTTATATTTTTTCAAGCCTTTTGATGGTCGTTGCACTCTCCAGCGTATGTTGTCTGTTGGCAAGTCTGGCGGAGAACAAAAACTCAGCGACACTTCTTTGTCTGGGAGCTGTAGCTGCAATGGTCATAATCGGGATGCTCCTTTATGATCGTTTTGCAGAACCAGAGTTATTGGATGGATGGATGTGGAGTGATACAGACCCAACTGTGCGATGGCATCCCCAAAATATCAAATTCATCGGTGGAACATTTCGTATCCTGCTGGAATTTCTTATCTGTCTGACACCTGGAGGACAAGGTGTAATTCTTTGCGAAGAAGGGGTGGAACACCTGATTTTTCTTCCATTGTGCTCTGCGTTTGTAATTTTTTCAACATCTCTTATAGGAAGTCGTTCCTTTAAGAAAAAGAACCTAAAGTAAGGAGGTAGAAAGATGTTCCCTTGGATTTTGTGTTGTATTTTGCTAATTGTTGTATTTTTTCTAATCACAAAGATTATTTTTATAGAAAAAAGTATTGATGAAATTCATACAGAATTCCAGGAACGTCTTTCCTCCGACACAAACACTCTGATTGATATTTCTTCCAGCGACCCTCATCTGAGAAAACTGGCTTCGGAGATTAATATCCAGCTTCGATTGCTCCGCAAGGAACGCCATCGTTACCAACAGGGCGATCTGGAACTGAAAGAAGCTATCACCAATATTTCCCATGACCTGAGAACTCCGCTTACGGCGATAAACGGTTATCTTGACCTATTGGAACGAGAGGAAAAAAGCGAAACGGTACACTGCTATCTTTCTCAAATCCAAAACAGAACAGATGTTTTAAAAAATCTAACCGAAGAACTATTCAGATATAGTGTGGTTACTTCTTTTCAGGAACTGAAACCAGAACGTATGGATGTTGTCCGGGCATTGGAGGAAAGTCTGCTGTCTTTCTATGCGGTCATGCAGGAAAAAGGCATCCAACCGGAAATCGAATTGCCGGAGGAACCGGTTTTCCGTGAACTGGATGCAGGTGCGGTCAACCGTATCTTTTCCAACATTATCAGCAATGCGCTGAAATACTCTGACGGCGATCTGTCCGTAGTCATGGATAAGAACGGCTGTGTTACATTCAGCAACACGGCGCACAATCTGAATTATGTGACGGTCGGCAGATTGTTTGACCGTTTCTATACAGTAGAAGCCAGTCGCAATTCAACCGGTTTGGGATTGTCCATCGCCAAGCTGCTGATTGAGCGTATGGGCGGAAGTATTGGAGCAATCTACAACAATGACAAACTGCAAATCAAGATAATCTTTGCAAAATGAAATAAAAAAGAGTTTATATGAACGGAGGTGTTTTGATTATGAAGAAATACTTGAAGGAGATACTAATACTCTTAATTCAATTATTTATGTTTTATGTATTTCCATTATTTGCAGGACCAACAGACGTTATGGGAATGATAGTTTTGCTTATTTTAGCAACATTATTGCTTTCAATTCTAATTGGCAGCATTTCAAATCTGAAAGTAAAGTACTTGTATCCAATAATCATAGCAATTACATTTGTGCCATCTGTGTTTATATACTATAACGAGACAGCATTGATACATTCGCTTTGGTATTTGGCAGTATCATCCTTTGGTTTGATAATCGGCATGGTCATTCATAAATTGATTCTTAAAAAGTAGAAAGAGCAAAACTTTCAAAGGCTACCCAGTCAAAAAGATTGGATAGCCTTTATTTATGTTTTCTAAAATTAAAGTTGAATATCTGCCTTAGCCAATAACTATGGGCTTAGAGGTTTAGTGAGCCAGGCAAATCGCTCCAATCGCCGTATCCACAGATTTATACTCTGTAACAGTTTTTCAAATAGGTTTTGGAATCTCCGTTCAATATCAAATCAGCATATCCAATCGGGTCATTGTAAATCAGATAATCCAGTTCCGACCTCTGATACATATTGTCGGCAACCTCGTTCTCAACCGCAATCGTATCAATCGCAATCATACTACCATCAAAGAATTTCAGTTCCACACAAGCGGTATCCATGTTAAACTTACAAGAAATCAATCTATCCATAAGAAACCTCCATTTTACGGGATGTTATATCATCCCAAAATATTTGAATGCTTCTCGGATTGCTTTCTCTTTTTCCGGTGGACACAGAGGCTGTCTGGAATCTTCGGACTTCGGCAGATTGTAGTTCTTACCAACCTCAATCCCACATTTCCGCTTAATCTGTGAGATATACAGGTTTGATACCTTTAATCCGCTATGTTCCAGTACATAGTCCTTGATCTGCGTGTAGGTTGCCCCATCTTGAAATTCGGACATATCCATATCTTCTAAAGAGAACTCAACCCGAATCTTTTTCGAGTCGACCTCACCCTTGGAAAGCAAAACAACCGTCTCCACATGGCACGTCATCGGGAATTGGTCAACCCCTCGGACTTTCTTTACTTCATACCCCAGCTCCCCAAGCACCTTCACATCTCGTGCCAGCGTTGCGGAATCGCAGGATACATACACGATGCGGTCCGGCTGCATGCTGGCCATGGTGTGGAGGAGGTTTTCTTCGCAGCCTTTTCTCGGCGGATCGACGACGATGACGTCCGCGTGGGCGTGTTCGCCCGGGTGGTCTTTGGCGTACTGTTCGTAGTAGGCCGGAAGAATCTCTTCCGATTTTCCAACGAAAAATTCAGCGTTTTCGATCTCGTTAATTTTCGCATTGTTCTTCGCATCCGCGATTGCCTCCGGGACGATTTCGACGCCGTAGACTTTTTTGGCTTTCTGCGCGAGAAACAGGGAAATCGTTCCGATGCCGCAGTAGAGATCCCAGACCGTCTCATTTCCGGTGAGGCCTGCGTATTCCAGGGCAAGACCGTACAGCTTTTCCGTCTGCGCCGGGTTGACCTGGTAGAAGGACAGCGGGGAGATCCGATATTTTACGGTTCCAATATAGTCTGTGATATACCCCTGTCCCCACAGGCAGCGGATTTCTTTTCCCATGATCACATTGGTCCGCTCACGGTTTGCGCTTAGGGTAATGCTTGTCATGCCTTCGAATTCTGTCAGCGATTTGATGAGTTTCTCCTCGGCCGGCAGTTTCTTTCCGTTCACAACGAGACAGACCATAATCTCTTTCGTCATAAATCCAAACCGGATCAGCACATGGCGCACCAGGCCTTTGCCGGTCTCCTCATTGTATGCCGGAACGCCGTTCTCCTCCATCCAGGCAAGAATGCGGTTCAGAATCTCCTCGTTCTGCTCCACGCCGAGATAACAGTTCCGGTTTTCCATGATCTGATGCGTTCTTCCCGCATAAAATCCCGTAATCAGCTTTCCATTTCTATCCTGCCCGATCGGAAACTGGGCTTTGTTTCGATAGCGGAACGGATTTTCCATCCCCACGATCGGCTCCATCGGGATCTCCGTCATGCCGCCGATGCGCTGGAGATTTCCGGCGATTTTCTTCTCCTTAAAGCGAAGCTGCTCCGCATAGTCGAGCATCTGCAACTGGCATCCGCCGCACGGACGTGCAACCGGGCAGACCGGCTCGACGCGGTGTACGGACGGCTCGATCAGGCGCATCAGGCGCGCGTAGCCGTAATTTTTCTTTGCTTTGATCACTTTTACCTCGGCAAGATCGCCGATGACGGTGTCCTTGACAAAGAGGGTATAGCCCTCGCATTTGCCTATACCCTCTCCGTCGTGTCCCATATCTTCAATTTTCACCGTCAGTACATCATTTTTCTGATAGCTCATGAAAAGTCTCCTGTTCTGCGGATGTTGGACTCAAAGAACCGGTTGTAGCCAAGCCACTCATTGCCGGCCGGCGCTGCGTCAAACAGCTCGGTCAGGGTTTCCATTTTGGCATCGGCATTGTCCGCCAGGTTCAGCGCTACCGCCTCTACCATTGCCGGTTTTTTCGGGGAACCGTATTCCAGCTCGCCGTGGTGCGCCAGAATGCAGTGCTTTAACTGATTCTCGAGTTCCTGTGGGAAACCGTCGATCTTCTGCGCCGCATCGTGTACCATCTCCGCACCGATCATGATGTGGCCGAGCAGCTGTCCGTCATTGGTGTAATCGTTCTGCGGGAATAAGGAGAGTTCTTTCGTCTTTCCGATATCGTGCAGAATTGCTGCCGTAATCAGCAGATCGCGGTTCAGAATCGGATACGATTTTACCATAAAATCGCAGAAACGGGTGACACTTAACGTATGCTCTAAAAGGCCGCCGACGAATCCGTGATGCACGCTTTTTGCTGCAGAGCTCATGCGGAACCGTTTTGCGGTCTCCTGATCCTGGATAAAATAATACGTCAGCAGTTCGGAGAGATACTGATTTTTCACCGTTCCGATCCAGGAGAGCAGCTCCTGATACATCGTATTGATGTCGTAACGGCTCGTCGGCAGATAGTCCGCCGGATTATATTCGCCCTCTTCCGCTTTTCTTGCATTTTTAATGGAAACCTGAAGTGCTCCATTAAAACTGGAAACATCTCCCATAATATCTACATAATCCAGTGCTTCAAATTCACGGATTCCCATAGAATTCGGATCCCAGATTTTCGCATCGATCGTACCGGTTTTATCCTGTAAGATCACGTTTTCGTACTGTTTTCCGTTTTTGGTAACAGCCGACTGTTTATGTTTGCAGAGATAAATTCCGGAAATGCGGTTTCCTTCCCGGAGTTCGTTGATATACTTCATAAAAATAAATCCTCTTTTTCTAAAATAAATGCGGACACAGTGTTCCGTTTTTGTTTCTATGATGCCGTTTTTATGATGCAAAGCCTGTGCTCCTGCATGCCTTACCAATTCTACCAGATTTTCCTGCAGAATGCACGTATTTTTTCATCCGCCAGTGGAAAACCATTCGAAAAGAAAAGCTTCCGGAAGCCCCACCGGCTAAAACCGGCTTTTTCTGCTCCCGAAAGCCTCTGTTTTTTATACTTCCCCCATCGTCACATCAAACGTCATCTCCGCATACCCTTCGGCGCCTTTCCGCATCGCCGTCACGGTAACCACGTCTCCTGTGCTGTATTTGCCAAGCTGTTCATGGTACTGTTTGATCGTCTCAACCTTGTGCTCCCCGAGCTTTACAATCACATCGTACTCTTTCATGCCCGCCATCATCGCCGGAGAATCGTCTGCGACGCGGCTGATGAGAACGCCTTTTGGAATGCCGGTTTTATCGGAAAGTTCTTCTGTGACATCCTGTCCGCGGATGCCGATATACGCGCGGCTCACGTTGTTGGAAAGATTTTCGATCAGCTTTTTGATCTGGGAAATCGCAATGCCCGTCACCACGTTGTTTCCTTTGGCGCTGTAACTCTGCGCAATAATGCCGACGATTTCGCCGTCAAGATTTACCAGAATGCCGCTGCCGTCCGTGCTGCCGAGGATGTCGGTGGTCAGCAGATTGTACTCATTGTCCAGCGCGGAAATCTTGTTCGTAACCGAAGTCACCACACCGTACGCAATCGAATTGCTGTAGCCGACCGGGCTTCCGACAGCCACGACCGGGTCACCCTGGCTGACGAGATACGAACTGCCGAGCGGCGCAACCGCAAGACCGTCCCGTGTTTCCTCATCCAGCTTCGATTCATCCACCTTCACAATCGTAAGGCCAGTGCTCGGATCGTGGCGCTGGTATGTGGCATCCACCATCGTCTCGTCCCAGAAGGTGACCTGAATCCGCTCCACATTTTCCACGATGCGGTATTCCGTCAGAATAAAGAGATCCTGCCCATTGTCCGCAACAATCAGACCGGAAATCTGCTGCTGGTTTTCATAGTTCTGGTTAAAATAGTCCATCTGATTGGTAATGCCGATGACAGTAACCAGCGCTCGTTTTGGTTTTTCCGTTACTTCCAGCATATCCTGGTAGAGCGCTTCATAATTTTTCAGGCTGCTGTCCTTTTCCTCCGCATCCGTTTCCCCATCGACACTGGAAACCTCGCTGCCCTCCTCCGGCTCTTCGGAAGTGCTGCTTTCCGTTCCCCCTGCCGCTCCGTTCTCCTCTGTGCTTTCGGAAACCGTACTTTCGGATACACTGCTTTCTGAAGTACTGCTATCCACTGTAGAACTGCTGATTTCCGAACCGGAGCCGCTGCTGTCTACCGACGCACTCGCCGAAGATGCGGTAATTGTCTCATCCGGCTCCTGTCCGCTGTTTGGATCCTCATCTCCCGGGATATCCACTTTCGCCGGCGGCTCTTCCCTGGTAACTGCTTCTGCAATCTTTGGCTCTGTCACCGCAAATACCGCGGCCGCAACCAGACCGCCAAGCGCCGCAAGTGCCAGCCATCCGGCAATCAGAAGAACAATCTTTTTCCAGTCGGGCGGCTGCTTTTTGATGCTCTCTTTCATGAATTTGTAAGGTTTTGGGTCATTTTCCATACATTTCTTTCTCCATACATCTGTATTCCATACCGAACTGCTCTGCGCATATGCGCTTCCGCAATCTTCACATATACAAAAAACTTTACCAGATAGATATGAACATTTTATGAAGACTGTTACATTTTTTTCTCATTTGCGCAACATCCTGCATTTTCTCGTTCTTGGGGTTTCTTTCTTTTCTTTTTTAAGGTATAATTGGGGGAGTGGAAAAACCTGTGACCCACATTCCACTTCCGGTCTGTACTTCCCGTGCAGATATATGATCAGATCGCTACTGTTCACTCAGCAGTGAAACACTTGCTGTTTCGCTGCGTAAGAAAGTGATTCAGGTGTGAGCAGCCCTCCTTTTGCGAAGCAAAACTTTAAATGAGGGCTGCGAATGTTACAGTTCGCAGGGTACCTGTGAACTGTAACATCAGATCCGTGCGGTATTGCATCAAAAATACCGCGTTATCTGTAGACAATGACTGAATTATGAATTACGAAAAGGTAAGTATTATGAATCAGAAAGCATTAAAAACGCTCGAATACGACAAAATTATCGAACAACTGGCTTCGTATGCCAGTTCTCCGCTGGGCCGGAAGAAATGTCTGGAGCTCGTTCCTTCTTCTTCCCTCTCCCAGATTACGCGGATGCAGCACGAGACACACGACGCGCTCACCCGGCTCTTTAAAAAAGGCCACATTTCCTTTGGTGATGCCAAAGATATCCGCGGCGCATTAAAGCGTCTCGAAATCGGCAGTTCCATGAACATCACGGAGCTTCTGCAGACCGCCGCACTTCTGGAAAACACGGCACGCGTCAAAGCGTACGGCCGCCGCGAAAATGCGGACCAGACGCCGGACAGCCTCGAAGATCTCTTCGAAACACTGGAGCCTCTGACGCTGCTTTCCACGGAAATCCGCCGCTGTATTCTCTCCGAGGATGAAATCAGCGATGATGCAAGCCCGAATCTACGCCGCATCCGTCGTTCCATCAAATCGTGTGAGGAAAAAATCCACAGCCAGTTAATCTCGCTCGTCAACGGTTCCTACCGCACGTATCTGCAGGATGCCGTCATCACGATGCGCGACGGCCGCTACTGTATCCCGATCAAATCCGAGTACAAAGGCCAGGTTCCTGGCATGGTACATGACCAGTCCTCGACCGGTTCCACCTTCTTTGTCGAGCCGATGGCCGTTGTCAAACTGAACAACGATATCCGTGAGCTGGAAATTGAAGAAGCAAAAGAAATCGAGGTCATCCTCTCTACGTTGAGTGCCCAGGCAGACCTGCACCGCGATGAGATCCGTTACGACCTCGAAAACATGGTAGAGCTTGACTTCATCTTCGCGCGCGCCGCTCTTGCAATGGAGCAGAACGCCAATGAGCCGATCTTCAACACCGAAGGTAAAATCCACCTGCGCAAGGCACGCCACCCGCTGATCAATGCGAAAAAAGTCGTTCCGATTGATCTGTCGCTCGGCGAAGATTTCGACCTTCTGATCGTCACCGGACCGAATACCGGCGGTAAAACGGTTTCCTTAAAGACGGTCGGACTCTTAACACTGATGGGCCAGTCCGGACTTCACATTCCGGCACTCGACCGCTCCTCCCTTTCCGTTTTCGACGAGGTTTACGCCGATATCGGTGATGAGCAGAGCATCGAGCAGTCGTTGAGTACCTTCTCCTCCCACATGACGAATGTAGTTTCCTTCCTCGACAAGGCAGACCGCAATTCCCTCGTCCTGTTCGATGAGCTCGGCGCCGGTACCGACCCGACAGAGGGCGCGGCGCTTGCCATCGCGATCCTCTCTACGCTCCACGAGCGCGGCATCCGCACCATGGCAACGACACACTACAGTGAACTGAAAATCTATGCCTTATCCACACCGGGCGTGGAGAATGCCTGCTGTGAATTCGATGTCGAGACTTTAAGCCCGACATACCGCCTGCTCGTCGGCGTTCCTGGAAAGAGTAATGCGTTTGCGATTTCCAGCAAACTCGGCCTGCCGGACTACATCATCAACAAGGCAAAAGACGAAATCAGCGAGCAGGATGAATCGTTTGAGGACGTTCTGACCACTCTCGAGCAGAACCGGATCACGCTGGAACGCGAAAAAGAAGAGCTTGCTCGCACCCGCGCGGAAGTCGAATCCCTGAAGCAGAGCCTTGCCAAGAATCAGGAACAGATCGACGCAAGAAAAGAAAAGATGATCTCCAATGCAACCGAGGAGGCACAGAGAATTCTCCGCGAGGCGAAGGAATACGCCGACCAGACGATGCGCGATTTCCAGAAATTTGGAAAAGAGAATGTTTCCGTCCGCGAAATGGAGCAGAAACGTACCGCTCTGCGTGAAAAGATGAACAAGCTCGATAAGAAAAAGGCGAAGGAAGTACCGAAGCGCACCGGAAATCTCCGCCCGCAGGATCTTCATCTCGGCGATGCCGTCAAAGTCTTAAGCATGAATCTCAAAGGTACTGTCAGCACCCGCCCGGATTCGAAGGGAAATCTCTTCGTCCAGATGGGTATCATGCGGACCAAAGTGCATATCTCCGACCTTGTGCTGATCGACGAGGCTGTCATCACCGGCCCGTCCATCTCCCGCACAAGCAGCGGAAAATCGAAGCTTTCCAAGGCTGCCACGATTTCTACCGAGATCAATCTGCTCGGAAAAACGGTGGATGAAGCGGTTGCCGAACTCGACAAATATCTCGATGACGCTTATCTCTCCCATCTGCCGAGTGTCCGCGTTGTCCACGGAAAAGGAACGGGCGCACTGCGGAAAGGCATTCACAATTATCTGCGCCGCCAGAAACACGTAGCGGACTTCCATTTAGCGGAATTCGGCGAGGGCGATGCCGGCGTTACGATTGTTACGTTTAAGAAATAAAAACTCAGGAAAATATGGGACGGAACGCATACTGTATGCGGTTCCGTCCTGTCCCCAGTGAAGGAGAATCTTTTATGGCTTCCAAACAGAAAATTCTGATCGTCGATGACGATAACAATATCGCAGAACTGATTTCTCTCTATCTGACCAAGGAATGCTATGACACAAAAATTGTAAACGATGGAGAAGAGGCTGTCCGGGAGTTTCACTCCTTCCAGCCGAACCTGATTCTGCTCGACCTGATGCTGCCCGGCATGGACGGCTACCAGGTCTGCCGCGAAATCCGGCACGATTCCGATGTTCCGATCATCATGCTCTCGGCAAAGGGCGAGGTGTTCGACAAAGTCCTCGGCCTGGAACTCGGCGCGGATGACTACATCATCAAACCATTTGATTCCAAGGAGCTCGTTGCCCGTGTGAAAGCAGTGCTGCGGAGATTTCAGCCATCACGCACGATCCCGGTGTCCGCGACCGCAGGAAAATGTGTCGAGTACCCGGATCTTATCATCAACCAGACGAACTATTCCGTCATTTACCAGGGCCGCACCGTCGATATGCCGCCGAAGGAACTGGAGCTTCTCTACTTCCTTGCTTCCTCACCAAACCAGGTCTTTACGCGAGAACAGCTCCTCGACCATATCTGGGGCTATGAGTACATCGGCGATACCCGCACGGTAGACGTTCATATCAAACGTCTCCGCGAAAAAATCAAGGACCATGCCTCCTGGGCCATCACGACGGTCTGGGGCATCGGTTACAAGTTTGAGGTTAAAAAATAATGCGACGCACGCTTTACCGGAAATTAATTCTCATTTATGTCATTCTCGCCATTGCCGGCTTTACGCTGATCTCAACGGTCGGCTCCCGCATGGTGGAGGACAGTCTGGTCTCCAGCGCGAGCACCAGTCTGTACCGGGAGGCCACGCAGATCGCTTCCAAACAGGGCGACCTTTATTACCACAGTGAGCGTTCCCTGACGGATCTTTACAATTCGCTCAGTGCACTGGCTTCCTATCACAATTCCCAGATCTGGCTCATCAGCGCAGACGGGGAAATTCTGCTGAACACGGCAGCTGCACTCGATGAGGAAAACCCGGAGATCATCGACGGTTTTGATCCGGTTGCGCTCGGCAGCGAATATTACAGCACGGGAACGTTTTTCGGCTATTTCGAAGACAAGATGCTGAGCGTCATGGTTCCCGTCACCTCCGATTTCCGGATCAATGGCTATGTCGCCATCCACCTTCCGCTGCAGGACGTCTATCAGCAGAGGGAAAGTCTGCTGGCACGGATTGACTTTCTGTTCCTGCTCGTGTTCGGACTCTCGTTTGTGATTCTGATCTTTTTCTCCCTCGTCGTGTACCGGCCGCTGAAAAAGATCATCAACGGTGCAAAGGAGTATGCCTCTGGCAACCTGACCCACAAAATTGATGTTAAATCTCACGATGAGATGGGGTATCTCGCTTCCACGCTGAACTACATGTCCGGCGAGCTGAACAAGACCGGCGAATACCAGCGGAAATTTGTGGCGAACGTCTCTCACGACTTCCGCTCACCGCTGACCTCGATCAAAGGCTATGTGGAGGCAATCCTCGACGGAACGATTCCGCCGGAAATGCAGGAAAAATATCTGAAAATCGTTCTGTTTGAGACAGAACGGCTGCACAAGCTGACGCAGAGCCTGCTGACGCTGAACGACATCGACGATAAAGGGAATATGCTCGATCTAACCTCGTTTGACATCAACGCCGTCATCAAGGATACCGCCGCTTCGTTTGAGGGAACCTGCACGAAAAAGCGGATTTCCATTTCACTGATCCTCGCATCGCGTACTTTGTATGTCTGCGCCGATATGGGAAAAATCCAGCAGGTGCTGTACAATCTCATTGATAATGCAATCAAATTCAGCAACAACGATTCCACCATCACAGTTGAGACAACGGAGAAGCACGGCAAAGTCTTCGTCTCCGTCAAGGACACCGGCTGCGGCATTCCAAAGGCAAGCATCACGAAAATCTGGGAGCGCTTCTACAAGCTCGACGCCTCCCGCGGCAAGGACCGCAAAGGAACGGGACTTGGGCTTTCGATCGTCAAAGAGATCATCACTGCGCATAACCAGAATATCAATGTCATCAGTACAGAGGGCGTTGGTACCGAATTTATCTTTACACTCGCCAAAGGCGAAGCACCAAAATAAGCCCCTCCGCCGAGGGGCTTTTTTGCCAGACATATCAAACTAACTCTGGAGGTAATTTTCACTATGAACCCAAACACCATTGATTCCATCATCAAACAGCTCATTGCATCCCACACCACCATTTCCACCATGGAAAGCTGCACTTCCGGCCTGATCGCCTCCCTGATCACCGACACCGAAGGCGCCTCCGCCATTTTCCCCGGCGGCTACGTCACGTATCTGAACGAAACCAAAGTCCTCGTCGGCGTCAACCCTTCCGTCATCGAAATCCACGGCGTCTACTCCCCCGAATGCGCCGAAGCCATGGCCCGCACAGTACAAGAAAACCTGCACACCGCCATCGCCATCGGAATCACCGGCACAACCGGAAATCTCGACCCCAACAACGCTGACAGCGTACAGGGCGTCGTCTACTTCTGTATTTTATACAAAACCCAAGCCCACACCTTCACCTTCCAGACCAACGTCTCTGGCATGACCCGCCACGAAATCAAACAGCTTTACGCCGAGCAGGTCTTCGCCGAATTGGAAATGATCTTAACTTCTTCCTTATAAAAAGAATGCAGCTCCGTCTACAATCACCAGAGTCCCGTCCGTCTACCTCCACTCATGCGTCCGCAAATGCCCCGCGAGCTGCATATGGTCAAAGTTATTCTGCCGCAGTGCCTCGTACAGTACGATCGCCACGGAATTTGAAAGGTTCAGCGACCGAATATCATTAATCATCGGAATCCGCACCGCCGTCTCCTGATTATCGTACAGAATATCCTCCGGAATCCCCGCGCTTTCCTTTCCGAACATGATAAAGCAGTCCTCTTCATACTGCACATCCACATACGTCTGCGGCCCCTTCGTCGTCGCATAGTAAATCTTCGCCCCCGGATTTCTCTCCAGAAAATCCTCGTAACTCTCATACACTGTCACATCCAGCTTCGGCCAGTAATCCAGCCCCGCGCGCTTCACCGCCTTGTCCGAAATATCAAACCCCAGCGGCTTAATCAGATGCAGCCTCGTCCCCGTCGCCACACACGTCCGTCCGATATTACCTGTATTTGCTGGAATCTCCGGCTCATGAAGAACAATATTCAAATGTGCCATTTTACCAATCACTCCTGTCGTATATTTAAGCCTTATCTGCCAACCCGGTACATCTCATCCATCTGCGGCTTATCCAGATACCGGACCTCTTCCCCGTTCCGGAGAATCCTCTCCTTCCCGGATGTCGTCCGCCCAATCACCGCCGATGGAATCCCTTCGAGTGCCATTTTCTGCACCAGCCCCTCGCCGTCCGCCGCCGCAATCAGCAGCGCCCCCGTCGAAAGCATCTGATACGGATTCACCCCGAAAAACTCACAGATCTCCACCGTCTCCTGCTGGATCGGAATCCTCTTCAGCGCCACATCAAGCCCGATACCCGCGCCGTCCGCCATCTCCCAGAGCGCCCCGAAAATCCCGCCCTCCGAGAGATCCTGCATTGCAGCCGCACCGTGCTCGATCGCAATCTCCGCCTCACGGCAGACAGAGTAATCCTCCGAAAAATCCGCCGCCCCATGGATAAATCCCGGAGAAAATCTCGTCAGAAGCTCATCCCTTCTTGTCTTTGCCAGATAAGACACCGCGCCAAGCGCAATCCCCTTCGTCACGACAAGATCCAAATCCGCTGTCACACACGACGGATCAAACAGCCCCGCACGCGTTGTCCCGCCTGCCGCCGTCACGGTAAGCACCGGATACAAAACCCCGTCCGTCACCTCCGTATGCCCGCCGATCACCGCAGTTCCATACCGCACACACGCACCGTCAACCGCCCGCATCAGCTCCTTTAAATTCTTTTCTTCCATCGCCTCCGGCAGCATCAGCGACACCAGCACTCCTTTTGCCGATGCCCCCGCCGCAGCCATACTGTTGCACACCCGGCAGACCGCGAGCACCGCGTCCTCCGGATCCTTCACCAGCACCGGCGCACACGAAAACACCTGCGTCTCCTTTTCTCCTGCAATTGCCGATACCCCGCGTCCGACCGCCGGCCCCGCTGCGTCCTCTCTTTTCTGCCCCAGCATCTTAAACACCGAGCGCACCAGCACGCTCTGCTGTAATTTACCCTTTCGCATCCCTTGTCCTCCTCGAACTTCCTGTTTCAAACGAAAAAGCAGACGGAATCCGTACTCCTTTTCCCTCTGCTTTCCCATTTTTCACGGAAAATGTTACAGTTCACTGGTTCCCAGCGAACTGTAACCAGAAAACGCCTAGTCCTCATCGTCCTCCGTTTTCTCTGTATCTCTGCTGTCGTCCGTCTTTTCCGTACCATCCGAATCCGAATCATCGCTGCTGTCTTCCTTCTTCTCCGAAGAACTCGATGACGAACTGCTCTGGCTGTATTTCGCTGCAACTTCCTTTGCTTTTGCAAGATCATTTGCCGCAATCGCCGCCTGCATTTCCGCACGCGCCGCTGCATTGTCCGTCTTTGTTCCCACGGTATAGACATCCGATGTCATGCGGTAAGTGCTGGAATTCACCTGCTCCTTCGTCTCATTTCCATTGTCATTCACAATCTTCCACAGCCGCGCCGTCGAACCCTGATAGCCGTACGATGTCTGTTCAATTGTTCCAAACGATGCATTTGCATCTTCCGTCAGGCTCGGCGTCGGATCCTCCGTGCTTGTCGTCTCACTCTCATAGCGGACCGTGCGGTTCGGATCTCTCGTCTCATGGCCGTAGATGGCAAAATGCAGGGTGCTTCCGTCCGCGCTCGCCTCAATGTAAATCGGCGCATCGGTGTTGTTCACGAATTTCAGGTCTTTCAATCCTTCTGCAATCGCCGCATCCATCGACGGATCCACATAGTGGACAATCATGGAATGGCTGTACCGCTCCGTCACCTCAAGCTCTGCTTTTAAGACAGCAACATAGAGCGTTGTGGAAACCTGGCAGATACCGCCGCCGTACGAATCGACGACCTTGCCCATCTCATACGATGCCGCCAGTGCATAACCATTTTCCGCATCAAACGGCACAACGACCGCCTCTACGGAAAATTCCTCGCCCGGCTGTACCAGCGTTCCGTTAATCTTCTCTGCGCCGACTGCGACATTCTGTTTTCTGCCGCTCGTACCGTTGCCATACTCCGTCATACCCTCGCCGAGCAGATCTTTGACAAGTGCAAGCTGCTCCGGATTGCCGCCTGCCGGTGTTTCTTCTGTTACCAGTTCTACGCCGCCGATGCCGCCCCGCCAGCTTGTCGTCAGGTAATTGACAACCTTCGCCGTGGACTCATCCACGTTGACGCTGCATCCGGTCTGGCCCGGATTGACGATAAATTCGCCGTTTTCGCGGGTCAGCGTTGCATCTGTTGCCTCGCGGTTCAGCACGGCCGTGTTGTTTTCTACCGCCTGGCGCGCTGCCTCGCCATCGACTGTATATTTCAGGGAAAACGTCACCGTCTCTCCATTTTTGAGCCGGTTCTGTGTCAGGAACCGCTTCAGTACATTGCCTTCCTGCCCGATTGTGACGGCTTCTCTTGCCACCTCCGGGTTGGCGCAGGAAAGTCCGAGATCCCCTGCTGTCACCTGTGCATTCTGCTCTCCGGCAGACAGGTTGATAACCGAGGGTTTTAACTGTTCAATTTTGTCGTTTACTGCCTGTGTGATCTGCTCTTCGGTCATACCGCCGACGGAAATGTCTTCTACATAGATTCCGTCCAGCGCTGTCCGGTCATCCGCTTTGACTGGTTCTGCCAGAAAGCAGAATGCGAATGCGATAAGCATCACCAGCAGGCCTCTCCTTTTTCTGCTGTTTTTCATACTGTGCCTCTTCTTGATCCGTTTCCCATTTCACTCTGTCTTTTACAGAATCTCTTTACACCAGCCATAAAAGTGCTGGAAGAACCATACCAAGCACCATAACCACTGCAAGAATCAATGCCAGCATCTTTGCTGCATTTCTCTTCTTTGCCAGCGGATCTTTCTTCTTTTTCTGTGCCTCTGTCGGGGCTTTTCGATTGACTTTATTACTCATCGTTCCATCCTTTCTTTTTCTCTTCTATTTTTTCTCAGTTCTCTGTCGTTTTTCCATTCTTCCATGTGCCAGAATAATCTGATCGATCATGCGGGATGCACGGCTTTTTGTGAGTGCTCCCCACTCCGGTTCGAGATCCAGCTCATGGTACCGGATCAGGTCCGCCAGATATTTTTTCTGCGCCTCCGTCGCCGGAACCTCGCGTTTCATTTTGGCCTTCAGAGGCGCTGCGGCAAACCATTCCGGGTGATCTTCCGAAAATCCCTCTTCCAGTTTTCGGAACAGTGCCAGCGTTTCCAGCACATCGTCCATTGCACGGTGTGCGTGTTCCCGCGGGATCTGATAGTAGCCGCAGAGTGCTTCAAGGCTTCTGCTCTCCAGATCCGGGAGGGCTTTCCGTGCAATTTTCAACGTATCCCACGCTTCTTTTTCAAAGTCCAGACGGGCATTTATCGCTGCCTGCTTGATGAAGCTGTAATCGAACAGAATATTGTGCCCCAGAAGCGGCAGGCCGCCGCAGAAATCCAGAAAGCCGCGGACAGCAGTCTCCACATCGGGCGCATTCGCAATCATCTCATCCCGGATTCCGGTGAGTTCCGTGATCCGCTCCGGCACTTTTCTGCCCGGATTGACGAAAGTCTCATACGATGCCGTGACCTCTCCGCCCTGCACTTTTACTGCACCGATCTCCAGAATCTGGTCTTCCTTTACAGAAAGACCCGTTGTCTCAAGATCGAGCACTACAAAATCTTGTATTTTCATCTTTTATTACCTTTTCTAGTATCTCATGTTCTTTTGAAATGTCAAGCGTAAAAAAACTCACTGCAGTCGATCAGCTCCGCATTTCCCGTCAGCGGATCGCGCTTCTGATAATCAAACAGGAGTACCATACGCGCCTTTTCCCCGTTTCCGAGCACATCGTAATCAAAAACTTCCACATGCGTCATGCGCTGCAGCTGCTTCCAATCGTATGTCGTATACGATGGCAGAATCGTTCTCGTTTCGGCTTCTTTCTGATAAAAGTCACGCGACTCGTTTTTCCATTCGGACGGATCTTTTGCAAAGCGCGGCCGTGTCTTCATATTTTCACGCGCATACAGATCGAGCACCATCATCTGACGGAAGAATGCTTCGTCCTGCTGTTTTTCGTCCTGCAAAAACTCGAGCAGAATTTCATACCGCTGAATCCGGTTATGTGCCGCCTCACTGTAGCCCTTTGCCCGGTAGAAATCGCCGAGCTCCTGGAAGAAATCGAACGGGTTCTCATACAGACGCTCGATCATCGGCAGTGTGTGGACGAACTGGCCGCTGTTGTAGTAGACTTCCACCATCTCCTCCACGTCTTTGAGCTTCAGCACATCGTCGTACGGCAGCCATTTCGTGTACAGTACCTCATATGGTTCGCGCTCCTGATAATGACAGTCATATTCCTCGGTATGCTCATACATGAAAGAACCGCGCAGCACTTTCAAAAATCCCAGCTGTAACTGCTGCGGACGCAGTGCATAGACATCCGCAAACGAACGGCGGAAACTGTCATAATCCTCATACGGCAGGCCCGCGATCAGGTCGAGATGCTGATGGATGTTTCTTCCCTTCGCAATCCGGTTTACAATCTCTGTGACTCTTCCAAAATCCATCTTCCGGTGGATCGCCTCGATCGTCTGCGGATTCGTAGACTGAACGCCGATCTCAAGCTGTACCAGCCCCGGACGCAGGGTATTTAAGAGTTTCAGTTCCTCCTCAGTAATCAGATCAGCGGCAATCTCAAAGTGGAAATTCGTCACGCCGTTGTCATGCTCCGCAATGAATTTCCAGACCGCCATTGCATGGTCTTTCTTGCAGTTGAACGTACGGTCCACAAATTTGACCTGCGGTACTTTCTGTTCCAGGAAAAAGGCGAGTTCCTTTTTGACCAGATCCAGATTTCGGAACCGAAGCCGCTTATCAATAGAAGAAAGACAGTAACTGCATGAAAACGGGCAACCGCGGCTTGACTCATAATAAATGATGCGGTTCTCGAATTTTTTCAGATTCGCATACGGAAAATCCACCTCGGACAGATCCATGACCGGACGCCACGGGTTGCTTTTGATGGCTCCTTCTGCATCCCGGTATGTAATGCCGTGGATCTCTTCAAGCGTTTTCCCCTCCGTGCCGTTCTCCTGATTCTGGTAATACACTGCCAGTTCACGGAAGGTAATTTCGCCCTCACCCTTCATGATTCCGTCAAGGAACGGATACTGCTCCAGCATCTCCTCCGCGTGGTACGACACCTCCGGCCCGCCAAGCCAGATCTTCGTTTCCGGGCTGATTTTGTGATATTCCGTAATCAAATCTTCCACAATAGATATGTTCCAGATATAACACGACACACAGACGACATCCGCATGCGCCAGAAACAGACTCCGCAGCATGGAATCTTTTGACTGGTTAATCGTAAACTCACGGATCTCCGGGAACACACCGGCTTTCTCCGCGCTCGCCTGCAGCGTGTAAACTGCGAGATTGGAATGAATATATTTTGCGTTGACCGCAGTCAGAATAATTTTCATAATCTTTTTAATACTTCTCCTTGCTTCCTCTTTGCATATCTTTTATACTACCACATTCTCGAACGAAAATACACCGCCATTCCCCCAAAAGCACAATTTTTTCACGATTTCCAACAAAACAGTTGCAATTTTCGTGAATTCATGTTATATTAACAAAGGTTTCCAACAGGAAATCCAAATGCCCAGATAGCTCAGTTGGTAGAGCAGAGGACTGAAAATCCTCGTGTCGCTGGTTCGATTCCGGCTCTGGGCATTTTTTATTACCCAAAATAGGATTCACAATTTTTTTGCCATGCAAAATCCGACAGAATTTCCTGTCTCCTATCGCATAGGTAAAGTAAAAAACTCTGCATCGCATCCCCGGAAATTCCCAGATGGATACGGTACAGAGTTTTTTCATCGCATGACTGCCCGTTTTTACAGATCTTTGATGACCTCCCACGCCTCATCATCAAATTTTCTGTCCTTGAAATAATACTGTTTATCTTCTTCTGTAATCTTTTTTACCACACGGCACGGATTTCCCACAGCAACGCTCCAGTCCGGAATATCTTTTGTCACGACGCTTCCTGCTCCGATAACCACATTACTTCCGATATGTACCCCCGGCACAACAACCGCGTTTCCGCCAAGCCATACATTATCACCGATCGTTACCTCAATCCCATATTCATAAGCAGAATTTCTTGCTGCCGGATGAATTGGATGACCAGCGGTATAAATTGCAACATTCGGCGCCATCATACAGTTCTCCCCAATGGTAACCTTTGCCACATCGATAATCATACAATTATAATTTGCAAAGAAGTTTTTACCGACCTCGATATTTTTTCCGTAATCGCAGTAAAACGGCGGATTTACAAACGCTCCATCTGTTTTTTTCTTCGTTCTACCTGATTCATGTTTTTCCCTTTTCTCCTTTTCTTTGTGCATATTGTTTTCGACGATTGCTATAGTATCAAAGGGGGCTAAACACCTTTTGACCTCAACATTATGATATGTTATAATCATATTATCTAGAATTTAGCGTTTTTTCAATGACAATATTCCGTATTTTTATAATTATTGTATTTTTTAACAAGACGAAAGAGGAGCTTTTTATGGTCAATGATCCTATAACAAAAATCATGCGGGATGCATCTGAAATCGTCCGTTACGATGAAGTCGGCATTCCGCTTTCTATTCGGGAAGGACTTCTTTCCGCCTACCCGAATCACAGGGCACTTTGCCACTGGCATGAAGACATCGAATGGGTGTATATCCGCTCCGGACAGATGAACTATTATATGAATGGAAAACGTGTTCTATTAAACACCGGTGAAGCACTCATGGTCAATTCCCGCCAAATGCACTACGGATATTCCGAAAACGGGCAGGACTGCGATTTTATCCGTATTCTGTGTCATCCCAAAATTTTCATCACGAACAGTGTTCTGTACCAGTCGTATATTGCACCGGTCCTCTCGAATCCGTCTCTGGAATATCTTCATTTAAAACCGGAGTTTCCGGAGGATGCCGAAGCACTGCAGCTTTTTCCTGAAATTCTCCGCATTAAAAAAGAGCATCCGGCCGCCTATGAAATAGAAGCCGCCGCACTTCTATCGCTTTTATGGTGCCGTCTTTTGCGCAGCCATCCGATGATGCCAAATGAGGCGGCCGCAAAACCGAAGGAGCCGGATCTTCTCGTACAGCGTGATATGGTGTCTTATATTTACAGCCACTACAGCGAGTCCATCAATCTCGACGAAATTGCGGCCGCCGGAAAAGTCTGCCGCAACAAGTGCTGTCAGATTTTCCGCCGTTATCTGAACCAGAGTCCGATCGATTTTCTGAACCATTACCGCCTGGAGGTGAGCTGCCATCTTTTAAACAATACGAAACTGTCGATCGCGGAAATTTGTACTGCATGCGGCTTCAATCATCAGAGCTACTATTCCAAAATCTTCCTTCGTACCTACAGCTGCAGCCCCCGGGATTTCCGAAAACGCACAGAAGAGAAAACATCAGCCGAAATTTCCGAAAAAGACTGATTTTTCTTCCCTTTCGCATGACTCTGCGCAGTTACCGCGTTTTTTGGTCAAAGCGGATATTCGCAATCCGCTTCGCTACTTGCTCATAACCGAATAGCTGC
>OIYE01000523.1_pt1 | contig 31254 bp, 50 predicted proteins | sample 1588091 | NCBI WGS metagenome assembly OIYE01 (sample SAMN03283265) | human gut metagenome | biome: human-associated habitat; material: feces | host: Homo sapiens | place: USA | collected 2013 | reverse complement strand
CTCTGGGAACTCCGCAAAGATTGGTAGCTCTGGATACTCCGCAAAGATTGGTAGCTCTGGGGACTACGCACAGATTGGTAGCTCTGGGAACTCCGCAAAGATTGGTAGCTCTGGGGACTCCGCACAGATTGGTAGCTCTGGGGACTCCGCAAAGATTAAAAGCACAGGATACGACAGTGTTATTTGTTGTGCAGGGGATGATAGTTGCGTAAGTGCTAAAAAAGGAAGTTGGATTACTCTTGCGGAATGGAAATATAGCTATGAGAAAGATAGATATGTTCCTAAGTGTGTAAAGACAGAGTATGTGGACGGAGAGAGAATCAAAGAAGACACGATGTACAAATTAATTGATGGAGAATTTACAGAAGTTTAGTAACTAAATAGCATCTTTTCTGGTTTGATTCTCTGCCTAAGTAACTGTAAATAATGTTTTTTTGTATTTTCAGATTCTTCCATTTTTCATTTTTTATTAGGCAGAGACTCAAGCCAGAAAAGGCTTGTTGCACAGCAGGATTTTTATATACCACACGAACAATTAAATAAGAATCCTCGCAACGCATAAGCAACAAAACTCTTTAATTATTTGTTGTATAAGTCATGATTTCCCCTGCTATTAACGGCAGGGGAGAGAATGGACAGTAAAGGAGTAAAAATGGCAAAAACACAAACGACAGGGAGAACTATTGTTAGATGTCCACATTGCGAAAAAAGAATGCTTTTAAGCGATGTAATTATTGAATGGCAACCATGTTTATGTGATTCGACAATGAAAGATCAATACTATTGTGCATATTGCTTTCATCAACTTAGTGCACAAGATTTGATGGAATATTCTATTAAACAAGAAAAAAAGGAGTAAAAATGCAAATTTATAATATAGAAACAAAAGCAATTATAAGTGGAGAAGAAATAAAAGAATTAGATGATTGCTTTATTTTGACAAGCACTGATGAAAGAAATGATATGCAGACAACTATTAGATGTTTGAAACCAACATGGAACAAAGCAATTTGCAAAGAAACGTGTTTACAGCATATTACAAGTCAGCTAAATCAACTTACACAAAACACGGTTTTAGGAGTTGATGAGTTAAGCAATAATACAGATACACTCATGATGAGAATAACATTGAAAAATGTTAAAAACAAAAGTCTATTGATATATAACAAACAAAATAAAACAACATACATTGATTGTTGGTTTATCAGTAGTAGATTTTTAGATCAAGCCATAGAAGATTATTTAACAAATAAGGAGGATTAAATATGGGAATTAAAAATCTAACAGAAGCAGAAGAAAAAGAGTTTTACAGACTTGTTGAGAAGATGAATGGAAAAGAACCAGACAAGAAACAGGATGTAAAGGTAAAGAAACCACAGTATGGGGATACGGTTTATTACATTAATTATATTGGAAGAATCAGAAAAAGGACATGGATTAATGATGAAGACGATCTTGATATGTGGGAATTAGGAAACATCTTTTTCACAAAAAAAGAAGCGGAATTTGCAAGAGAGAAAAGAAAAGTAGAAGTTGAAATTGAACGGTATGCAAAGGAACATAATGGTCCAATACGCAGTGATAGTTTTTACCTTTCATATAACGATAGCATGGATGAAAAACTTGACTATGAAGTGTGGAGTGTTCGCAGACCACTTGGAGCGGTACCGTTCACATCAAAACAAGTTTTAGACGATGCAATCGAAGCAGTAGGAAAAGACAGAATCCTTAAATACATCTTTGGGGTAGAAAGTGAGGGAGAAGAATAATGCTATTGGTAATAATTATAGTGGTTACAGCAATTTGGTATGGAATGGCAGTTAAATTAGCTAATACAGTGCCAGATATAAATGATGCAATAGATAAATTGGTAACTGGTGGATTGGTTGCAACAACAGCATTGGCATTTATATATATTATTGCAATATTTGGAGTGTTTGAATATCAAGGAGTTGATAAAAAAATAGAGGTATATAAAACTCAAAATCAACAGCTAGAAAGAAAAATAGATACAGTCGTTAAAAATTATATGGACCATGAGAAGGATACATACAAAGAATTTAAGGCAGGAGATGGAATGACCTTAATTGCTACTTATCCAGAGCTTAGAAGTAACGAGTTAGTTAAGAAGCAGGTAGAAACATACGAGAAAAATAATCGTAAAATTACAAAACTAGAAGAAGATGAAATTGATTATAACGTGATCAAATGGTGGCTTTATTTTGGAGGTAGAAGATGAAAATTAATGCAAAACAACCAAGTATTAAAACATACACATTAAGTCATTTCAAGATTGGAGATGTTTGTATGGGCGTAAAAAATGAACATTATTACCTTGTGGTTAAATCAGAAAAAGAAAAGAAACAGCTTGTTGATTTGACAGAAAACGAGATTATAAGAGATGCAGGATACATGAGATTTATACCTGCGACAGCAGAACTTAATATCAAGGATGTGGGGTAAAAGAAAAATGCCAGTAGCAAGATGTAAATATTGTAATAGTTTGTTATTCAATGAAAATGTTGGAAGAGAGTATATACAAATAAATTCAGATATGAAAATACAAAGCAAATTTATTTGTCTTAAATGTGAAATGGAGTTAAGAAAAGAAGATTTCTTTGAACCGTACAGAAGCATGATGAAGTAAAGGAGAAAGAATATGGATGTTATAAAACAAATAGATTACATGATTGCTTGCCTAGAGATGGCAAAAGAAGAATATCAGTATGAGAAAAGTTATGAAACAAAGAAAAAAGCAAGAGAGGACAACGACTGGAACTGGTACGACAGAAACAGGACACCGAAAAAGACGCTAATTAAAGAAAATCTTAGAAATGTTGGTAGAACAGGATTCAAGCTTGCGAAAGATTTAGAGGTGGGAGAATGACTAAAAATGAAACAATAACAATAAATGAAACAATAACACAGAGATTTCAAAGCCACTTATATAATTGCATAAAAGAGTCAAATATTCCTGTTATGCAATTAAGTGTAAGTTTCGACAGAGAAAAGGCATATATAAAAGACGAAATAGCAGGACGTATCGTTGGAGAAGTTGATATGAAGATTACTATGGAACGATATGAACCTAAAAAAATGACAAGAAGTGAAGTGAAAAAAGCTATAGTTGCTTACTGCGACCCTGTTGGCACACCATGCAAAGAATGCAAATGTTATAAAAAGTGTGTGAAAAGGATGCCGTTTGAATGGTTAAGTAACGAGGGATTACAAGAATACTATGAATTTTTGTATGGAATCAAAGTGGAGGTAAAGGAATGACAAGAGAACAGATGATAGATGTGTTAGAAGATTATTGCAACGGAAATATCTGTGATTCATGTGAATTTTGTAATGACTGTGAAAAAGGAATGGTTTTTTCTGAAATAGTTGACGAAAAACTGAAAGATTATGTAAGCAGAATTGATGAAAAAAATACAGATAAAGAGTCGCAAAATGTATGCAAACTTGTTGGAAAGAGAACGGAGCAGGTAAAAGTTTTAAAAAAAGCAACAAAAATATATTATCCAGATGCAATGAAAGATGTATTACCACTTAAAGAGTTTGTGAAAAACATTACAGATAAAGGATATAAGGTTGAATTAACAAAAGATAATGTTGTCAGTGATACCGTAGTGAATATCTATAAAGAAGTGGAGATGAAAGAATGATATTAAAAATCTTACTTGTTATCATCGGCATTATCTTAGGACTGGTAGGAAGTGGCTTATGCCAGTCTGCTAAAGCAAGAGATACGATCACAATGACGTTAGAAGATTATGAACACATGGGAGAGATATTACACAGTCTGCCAATAAGAGAACGGCACAAAAGTCTTAATAGGAAAGATGTGGCGTTATACAGGTGTCCTAAATGTAAAAGCTATGTAGCAGAATGGACAGAAGTTTGTGAGTGTGGGAATCGGCTAGACTGGGGAGAAAGTGAGGACTTACATGTTAATAAGAATTAGTGAGACAATGGCTATAAATACACAACAGGTTATTAGAATCTATGTCAAAAAAGTATTTGACGGATACGAAGTTATAGGAGAAACACTAGATCATCTATATACTATTAAAAAATGTACAACAAGAGCAAAAGCAGGAGAGACACTGGAAAAAATACTCAGTCAGTACGACAGAGGACAAAGTGTTATCGAATTATAAAGGAGCGTTATAAATGAACGGTAAAGAATATCAAGTAAAGGCAATGCGAACTAATGACGGATTAGGAATAGAAAGAATAATGAATATGGCTGATAATTTAGAACAGGGAGTAGAGGACAACGTACCAGACGCAGGGATTGACTTGGGTGGAATTATTAACGGTTTATTCGGATTATCTGGAGAAGTTGGAGAGCTTACTGACATGGTTAAAAAATGGATATTCCATGAAAGCAAGTTTGACGAGGAACACGCAAAAAAAGAACTTGGGGATGTAATGTGGTATGTTGCTATGATTTGTGAATCATTTAATTGGTCGTTGGATGAAATTATGCAAATGAACATTGAAAAATTAGAGAAACGTTATCCAGATGGATTTGACGTTATCAAAGCAAACAACAGAAGTCCAGAAGATGTATAAAGTGGGGGGCGTTATTATGAGAGGGAAAGATAATCCGTGCTATGGGTGTACAGAAGCCACAGGAAGAGCTTATAATTGCCATACCCTATGTGACGGCTATAAACAGTTTCAAGACGATTGCAAGGAAGAGAAGAACGTTATCAAAAGGAAAAATCCTTATTATAAGTCGTTATCAAAAGAAAAATTTATGAAACGGAATGCTTTAAACAGGAACAGGAGGGGAAGAAAATGACAGGGTTATCAATAGACGTTATCAAAAATCAGATACGATTATCAAAAATGTTTGCAGGAAGTGAAGCGGTATCAACTAAGGCATTGAAAGAACTTCTTGAGTACAAAGAAACAGGATTGACACCGCAGGACATAAAAGACATGGACAAGATGTATTTAGAAAAGTGCCAACAGGTTAACAAGCTAACGTGTACTTGCGAAATGTACGAAAGGATGGCTAAAAAGTGAGCAATATATTATTTATAGTGATGTATGGTATTGCAGAAACATCACTGGGACTATGTGGAGCAACAACGACTATATATTTATTAATTTTTTGTGTTGATCTGGTAGTAAATCGTACATTACAGGAATTTAAAAATGATAAAAATATACAAAAAGTTTTAAAAATTGCAATGTTATCATCTTATGTATGTGTGTTATCAACTGTATTTTGTGCGATAATTGCAGGATTTAAAGGAGTTTAAAATGAATAAGCAAGATTTATATGCATTATGTACATTAATACCGCCTATGGACGATTACAGCGGTCACAATATGTATCTATGCGGTAAACGTGACGGATTTAATGAGTGTGTGAAGATGTTAAAAGAAAATCTGAAGAATATAAAAGAAGAAGCAGGGGTTTAATCCTCTGTTTCTTCTTTTTTTGCCTTTTTATTGAATTTTTCCCATCGTTCTGGATACACTTCTTGAAACCATTTAAGAAAATCTCCAAACAGAGCGTTTTCTGCTTCTTTTCTAACCGTGGCTGCATCTTCTATATTATAGTATCTTCCTAAATGGTATGTTTTGCCTTTAAATACTATTGTAGCAGCCCATTTTCGCCGATTTTTGTCCCAACTAACACCACGGACTCCAGATGTGTTATTCCGTAGCATTTTTCTAGGTTTGATTGATATAATGGATGTATTTTCTATATATCCTTGTTCACATGTCTTCGCTGCCTTTTTGAGGTTTTCTCTGGCACTTCTTTGATGTGAGCAACCACAAGACATTTGTTTGTAAAACAGTCCGGCAGGAACTAGGTAGTGCTTTCCGCAAGAACATTCACACTCCCATTTATACCGATTTCCAACTCTTATTTGCTTAATTGCTTTACAACCATAATCGTTAATTTTATCAGTGAGGTCAAATGGTTTATAGTAATTAGCTTCGGCAAAACATCCGCAAGATTGAGTTCGACCAGATGTTAGAGCATCGTATCTTACAGTTTTTGTATTTCCACATTCACATTTGCAAATGGCATAAACTCTTCCTTTTTTTCTATAAGCATCTATGATAGTTAATTTTCCCCACTTTTCTCCATTAAATTCATTTGTATATCGTGGTGCGTTTTTACATTCTTCGGAGCAATATTTTGCACTTGGTGCACCATCAAAAGTCTTTCCACAGACAACGCATTCTCTTAAAGCCATAAATAAACACCTCTTTCTGTAATGAATTATACATATTATATTACTAATGTACAAGAAAATTTCAGCGAAGGACCAGAACTTTTCTGGTCCTTAATGTTATCTATATGAAAAGTTGTGATCTAAAATCTCTATGTTGTAGTTACCAGTTGTACCGCTTACCTGTTGATGCGTGATAATGTAGTTTGCTGTGATACCTGCGGTAATGATCGCTGTAAGTATGATTGATAATAATATTTTATTCATATAAACACCCCAAATCTTCCAAAATCATTTCTATTGCATATTCTCGTGAACACATTTCAGCACCATCCCAACGATTTTGCTCAATCATTGAATTTGCTTCTTTAACGGCTTCTTTTTCGGTATAACCGCAACTCATTAACCACTGTACAATTTTAATCATGCTAGTTCTCCTTTTCTACCCTCGTAACCTCCGGGGTGGGTGGTGTATGTTATACATTGATAAGTTGCTCCCAGTTAGGATGTTCCTTATCAAACTTTTCTAATTCTTTTTCTCTTTCGTCATAGGCTTCAAGTTCTAAAGCTTCGATTTCTTCCCAACTAAAACCAAGTTTTAAAAGATTGTCAGCCAGTTCATCACAAAGTGAGGAAGCTTCTAAATCTTGACGGTAAATGAAAATTTTTACCGCATTTTTATAACCTCTGATTGCTGAATTTCTAGCAACCTCTTCTTTAAAAGCTTTGTCGATTTTTCTACCTCTGTAATAATCCATAATTTTCAACCTCCTAAATTCTTTCTAAAATCTTTTTACAAGCTTCTACATATCCCTCTGGGAGTGTTTCGGTGTTCATCTTTCCACCGCTTGCTCTCCAATCAAGATATTTTTTACTTCTTCTTTCTCTTCTTCCAACTCGTAAATAAATTCTTCATAAGAAACGAAGTCCTCATTTTCGACTAACTTTTCAATTTCTTTTCTTAAATATTTCATTTTCAACACTCCTTTTCTTGTTTGCTTTGTTCTCTTAACTTACTTTTATTATATCACTTTAAAAAGTTATGTCAATAGAAAATGTCACTTTTTATGATAATATTTCTCTTGACGTGAAAAGGGTACATAATATATAATGTAGTAAATAGGAGGTAATGAAAAATGTTAAAATACAAAATTGATGTATATGATGCACTGCAAAGAAAAGGATTTACTACATACAAGGCTAAAACTACCAATTTACTTAGCCAAAACACATTAAACAAGATAAAGAACGAGGATACAGCTATAACGCTAAAGGCTTTAAATGCTGTATGTAACATCTTAGAAATGCAACCGGGTCAGATATTGGAATATGTAAGAGATGAAGAGGACGAAAAAAAATTAAAAGAATTATAAATATCACTTTACAAAGGTACAAAGATATGGTAAGATAAAGACAGTTAAAGGAAACGGCAAAAAGAAAAGGAGTGTTGAAAATGATTAAGGAAGTAACAAACATATACGGTGAAAAGATAATAATAGATACCGATTATCAAGAAGTGACTGCATATAACAATAAAGAACAATGGGTTGAATACAACGCAAAAAAAGCGGATGATTCTTTAAAATATCCATCTTATACAGATTACAGGGAACATGGAACGATTAAAGACGTTGAAACAAAAATTTGTATCTTTGGCAATAAACTAGAAACAATCTACGCAAGCACAGTAGGTTACAACGCTGATAAAAATGACCCAGATAAAAAAATCTGGAACAAATTTGTTGACTATGTTAGAAGAAACGAATCTAAGTTCTTCGATGAATTTGGAGATTACAGAAAAGATTTCTTGATCTCCGAAGATGAGATAAGGGAAATGGTTAGAATCCGAGAGGGACGATAAAACAAGAAGAATAAAAAGAGTGTTAACAAAGACACTTTCCACCATGGTATAATTATCTTAGATAATAACCATAGTCGGGAGGTGTCTTTTTTTGATTAATAACAAACTAAAGAATTGCTGTAACGATTGCGTACATTGCGAGATCGTGACGGAGACAAAGAGAAGAGCTATCCCAGAGGATAAGACGGAAGTGGTACTTGTAAATATAAAGTGTAGTCATATGTGTGTATGCAGTAAGTACCAGAAAGAGGTGCAGGATGGAAGATAAAAGCCTGTGCTGTGCAGGATGCAAGAATACACTATATGACAGAGGGATTATGTACTGCACTAAGGATAATGGCAAGATATTAATAAGAGACAGATATTTGACCGTATGTGATGATTACAAGACAGCAGGACCGACAACAAAGGTGTATGCAAACGAAAGGACGTGAGACAATGGGAGTAGGTGGTAGACCGCCTAAATATAAAAGTGTAAAAGAAATGCAGAAGAAGATAGATGAATACTTTGAAAGCTGTGAGGGTAAACCATTAGTCATTAATGGGGAACAGCAGTACAACAAACAAGGGTATCCAATTATCTTAGACAGAAAGCATCCTACGATAACAGGATTAGCACTTGCATTAGGATTTAGTGGCAGAAGTGATCTGTTGTACTATCAAAAGCATAAAAAAGACAGTGATAAGTTTTACGACACCATCACGCGTGCGAAGAGCAGAGTTGAAGAACAAATGGAAGAAAGTTTGTTTCATAAGGACAGCTCAAACGGTGCACAATTTGCACTAAGAAATAATTTTAAAGACTGGGATGCAGACAAGAAGCAGGAAGAGAATAAGACAGAGGGAATTACAATAGTAAATAATATTCCTAGAGAGTAAGGAGCGGTTGCATGGTTAATTTGACGGATGTGATCGCCCCATCTTTTTATAGGGTGCATTGGGACATTCAAGACGGCAAGCATACCTATTATGATTTGTACGGTGGTCGTGGTTCTTGTAAGTCCTCGTTTGTGTCTGTAGAGATTGTACTGGGTATGATGCAGGACGAAACAAACGCAGAATTTACAAATGCGGCAGTATATCGAAAGGTAAAAGATACTTGCAGATCATCAGTATTTGAACAGATAGAATGGGCAATAGATGCGTTAGGCGTTTCTGATCTGTGGGAATCGTCTGTAAGCCCTATGCAACACACATACAAGCCGACAGGACAAAAGATACTGTACAGAGGTCTTGACAAAGCTAAAAAGTCAAAGTCTGTAAAGGTGTCTAAAGGATATATAAAATATTTATGGTTCGAGGAATTAGACGAGTTCGCAGGCATTGAAGAAATCAGAACAGTACAGCAGTCTATATTGCGTGGTGGTCCTAAGTTTGTTGTATTTAAGACATTTAACCCACCAATCAGCATTAATAACTGGGCGAATAAGTATGTAGCAGAAGCAAGAGAGGACAGCTATAGGCATAAGAGCAATTATACAACGGTTCCTGCGGAGTGGTTAGGACCTCAGTTCTATGTCGATGCAGACTACTTAAAAGAAACGAATGAACGTGCATACAAGCATGAGTATCTGGGAATCCCTGTAGGACTGGGAACAAATATCTTTGAGCTTCTGGAAATCCGCACGATCACGGACGAAGAAATAGCAAGGCAGGAAAAAATATATCAAGGGCAGGACTGGGGATACTATCCAGACCCGAAAGCATTTGTCAGATGTGCATATATGCCTGCATCACAAAAAATCTTGTGCATAGACGAGTTGGGCGGTCAAAAAATCCGCAACACTGCAATGTCACAGATGATTATAGGTAAGGGATACAACGACTATAGTATTAGTTGTGGAGCTGACGAGATAGAAAGCATCTTAGACTTTAGAGATGCAGGACTTGTGGCAAACAAAACAAACGTATATCCGGGTAGTCGTAAGTATAGTTATGAGTGGCTACAGTGTAGGACCTTAGTCATAGACCCTGCGAGAACTCCACGGCTGTATGAAGAGGTAATAAGCTACGAGCATGAGGTAGATGCAAACGGAGAAATCAAGGCAGATTATCCAGATGGCAACGACCATTTTATTGATGCATTAAGGTATGCGACAAGTCCAATGAGCATGAGACGTGGAGAGAGTGCGTAAAGGAGACAAAAACAATGATGATAAATCTAAAAGATGTAACTTGTATACAAATTGGAAATGTAATGTTAGGCATCAAGGATATAGAAAAAATATCTATCCATGATGGTGGGGTTTGGCTTACGATTAATAGTGATTTGATACAAGGAGATATAGAAACAAAAATCGGAAACGTTAAACTGATAGCGGTGGAATAGATGGGTATATTTAGCAGAATGAAAGAGATATTAAGTAACCTTTTTAGACAAAAGGCAAGAGACGAATTTAAGATTGATACTGTTACAAGTCCAGAGATGCAGAGAGCTATAGAAAAGTGTGCATACATCTATAAGGGCAGTCCGTACTGGTTAGACAAGGACGAGCATATAAAGACTATCAACTTTGCAAAAGCTGTATGCAGTGAGACAGCACGCCTTGCTACACTTGCAATAGGCATAGAGATAGATGGCAGTGCAAGAGCTAATTGGTTGCAGGAGCAGATAGACAAAGAACTAGAGCAGGTACGACATCACGTAGAATACGGCTGTGCATACGGTACAGTTGTATTAAAGCCTAACGGCTCAAGTGTGGACTTGATCACGCCAGAAAACTTTATTGTAACAGACGAAAGCAATGGAGAGATTCAAGGGATTGTATTTGTCCATAGAGAAATTTCTAGTGATGGCAGGACGTATTACACGAAGCTAGAGTATCATAGGTACATCGAGGACGTGTATCAGATTACAAATCGTTGCTATGCTTCTAAGGATGCCAACGACACAGGGAAACCGATAGACATAGACGAGACACCTTGGAGGGGAGAACTGGAAGATGTAGGACTTACAAACCTAAACGGACAACGTCTGTATGCAGTTCTTAGGACACCGCAGGCGAACAATGTAGACTTGCATTGCAGTTTAGGATTGCCTATCTTTTATGAAGCAATAGAAGAGCTAAAGGACCTCGACACTGCATACAGCAGGAACGCAACAGAGATATTCGACAGCCGAAGAATGTTGTTACTAGACTCCGACAAGCTGTTAGAGACTGGTACAAGGGTAAATAATACACAGGATGGATTTGAGAGAAGCAAGAAGCGGTTAAGACTGCCAGAGTACGTCAAGAATGTAAATAGCTCAGACATTAAAGGATTCTATCAAGAGGTAAACCCAAGTCTCAACACGGATACACGATTGACAGGAATCAATGCATTGTTAAGCCAGATTGGCTATAAATGCGGATTCTCTAACGGATACTTTGTGTTTAACGAAACAACAGGCATCCAGACAGCAACAGGAGTTGAAGCAGAGCAACAGAGGACGATACAATTTGTTAAGGACGTAAGAGACAAATTACAAGCCTGCATGGATGATCTGATTGCAGCACTTAATATATTCGCTGATCTGTACCAATTAGCACCAAGCGGACTGTATGAAACCGTGTATGACTTTGGAGACATTACATATAACGAAGATGAAGATAGAGCGAGATGGTACAGCTATGTTACTTCCAACAAGATTCCATTCTGGTACTATCTAGTTAAATTTGAGGGATTCAGTGAAGAAGAAGCAAAAGCACTTGAAGAAGAAGCACAACCGAAAGAGCCAGACTTATTCGGTGCAAGCGGAGAGGAGTGAAAGCATGGGAAAGTACAGGATTGAAAAATACCTTGAATACCTTAATGGCGAAGATGTAAAACTGCCCGAACCATTTACAAAACAAGAAAAGCTGTTGTACAACATCTGCGAAAAAGGAGTTACAGGCAGTACAGAAACAGACAAAACATTATCGCAAGAGGGCAAGCCTGCGGATGCGGCAGTAGTTGGGAAGATGCTAGATGCGGCACTAATGGTAAAAGACCCCGAAGAATAGGCGGTGGATTATGCTAACGCCAGATTACTTATGGTATGTGCCAGAGAAAGCAGAGAAGCAGGCAGAAGAACTGCATAATAAGATTGTATCCGTCATTATCGAACGAATGATGATAAGGCTAGGACGTGGGGAAGATTACCTTTTTACTCCTATTGACAAGTGGCAGATGGATGTATTGCAGGATGCAGGGTATATCTTGCAAGCGGTGCAGGCAGAGATAGCACAAACGACAAAGATAAGTATTGCAGAGATCGCACGCACTATGAAAGAAGCAGGAATCAAGGCTCTTGAATGGGATGATACAGTGTATAAAAAGGCAGGTCTTGAACCAACACCACTTAATGAGAGTCCTTATATGCAACGATTGATCCAGAGGAATTATGAAAAGACCAAGGGAGAGATGCATAACTTTACTGGAACGATGCCGAATGCCTGCCATGATAATTACATTAAGGCAGTGGATAAAGCATATACACAGACTGCAAGCGGTACGACAGGGTACACACAAGCGGTAAAAGAAGCTGTAAACGACATAATAAACAGCGGTGCAGACGTAACCTACCCTAGCGGACACAGAGACAGCATAGAAACAGCAACTACAAGAGCGGTTCGCACTGGTGTAAGTCAGATGGCAGGAGAGATCACGGATGCACGTATGGACGAGATGAACTGGGATATAATTCTCACGTCTGCACATTTAGGAGCAAGAATTGGAGACGGTGGAGACAACTTAACCAATCATTACTGGTGGCAAGGCAAGTTTTACAGCAAAAGCGGTAATGACCCAAGATTTCCGCCTTTTTCGGTCTGCGGTATGGGAAACGTGCAGGGAATCCATGGGGCAAACTGCCGGCACTCCCACGGTCCGGGGGATGGAATAAACAATCCGTTTGAGGACTACGACAGCGAAGAGAATCGCAAAGAATATGAAAAACGGAAACGACAGAGAGAGCTTGAAAGACGTATTAGAAAGACGAAACGACAGTTAATCGGCATGAAAACGGCTGTGGATAATGCAAAGGACGAAGCCTTAAAGCACGATCTTGACATGGAGTATCAGAAAAAGGCGGCACTATTGCAGAAGCAAAACAAAGCCTACAATGATTACTGCAAAGAGAACAATCTTAAGAAGCAAAGCGAACGACTAAACACGGCAGACTGGAACAGGAGTCAAGCATCCTCAGCACGAGGTGCAGCGACACGATACAACAATGCACGAGGTAAATAATGGATACTATAAACAAAATTATGGTAGCCTGTGGGTGGATTATAACAATTGGTAGTGCGATAGGAGTATTATATACTGCCTATAAGCATTACAAGAAGCCTACGGACGATTTGAAACATCGAATAGATCATATAGAGACAGATATTAAAGAAATTAAACAAAAGCTAAATAGTGACTACAGTGCTATTAATAATCAACGTGATGATATGAACCTAGTCATGAAAAGCATGTTTAATTTGATTGAGAACAAGATCACAGGAAACAACATTGAGGGTCTAAAAAAAACCAGAGACGATCTGATAAATGCGTTGACAACACACGACAAACAGTGAGGTGTTTGCTTTTGAAAGTATATGATTTTACCGTACCCGAACTAAATATGTTCCGTACTGATTGCAACTTCACAGATGTTGAAAGAACATTGTTCGAGTATCGGGCAAAGAATATACCACTAGAGAAATGTGCAGAGCTGATGAACGTAAGCCTGTCTACAGCAAAGAGAATCAGCAGGAGAGTTAATAACAAGATTATTAGAGTATGTTAGGAGAAGAAAATGGGAAGTAGAGAATTTTTAGCAGTATGCAAAGCCAAGATTGCAGATTATGTGAATGATCATATTGATAAGACAGATCAGAAACATCTTACGATCAACGATATATACGTTGTCTGGTATGCTAAGACATTACAGAATCATAAAGCACTGTTAAGCACGACATTATCCGATGGAATGTATTATGAAATGACATTTAACGGAGATAAGAGGGAGCTATACATGGATGCTTATAAGAAGTGGGAAAATGTCAAATTTGATATGTAATGGACAATGAAAAAAAGAGGGGATTGAAAAGGTAAAAATCCATGATACAATATAAATGTAACAAGTAATAAGTTGTTGAATAAATTATTATAAGATTTCATTTTTAGTTTTAAATGAGAGTGGTTTGTTTCGGAGATACTTTTTCATGTTATAATACTTTAATCCTTTCTTTATTGTTTTGTTATGTATATAGTACGGTGGATTCCTCACGGAGTCCGTGGAAGTATAACTCAGTTGGTCAGAGTAGTCGGCTCATAACCGACCTGTCACAGGTTCGAGTCCTGTTGCTTCCATTTGCTCACTGTTGTGAGCATGAGAAATCATTTTTGAATTTCCTCAATTTTTTGGTTTAAATTTCATTTTTCAACACGACACCTTTTTTCATCAATTGGTGTTCCTCAATCTTATCCTTATTGTTCAAGCACCATGACCCCTATCATGGTGCTAATTTTTTAATTTAATATGATACTTTTATGAGACTTTAACGACCTGTTAGAGTCTCTTTTTTAATGCGATAATTTACACATAAAAGGGAGGTGGAAGAGTGAACGGATATAACTATAATCCTTATGCACCAATGTATCAGCAGGATACAATGCAGTTGCAGGATAGGCTAAATCAGTTACAGCAAATGCAACAGCAGTACAATAAACCAATGCCAGAGACACAAGTTCCAACACAGAATGTTAATTGGATACAAGTTGCAGGCATAGAGGGAGCAAAGAACCAGATCGTACAGCCAGGGGCTACAGCATGGATGATGGATAACAACGCACCTTTCTTTTATGTAAAGAGTGTAGATGGAATGGGCAGTGCAACTTTTAAGGTATTTAGATTCGAGGAGATACCGCCAGAAGCCACGCAGAACGCCCAAAAACAAAATGTAAACTATGATAATAGATATGTTACAAGAACAGAGTTTGAAGAACTTCTAGCAAAGCTAGGAGAGCAACCAGAGAAAGGAGAGTTAAGCAATGAGTAATCCTTTAATGAACATGATAGGCGGTATGATAGGAAACAACAACCCTATGCAAATGGTACAGCAGGTAATGGGCATGGTAAGAGGGTCTAACAATCCGCAGTCTATGGTTGAGAGCATGGCACAGACAAACCCTGCGATCAAGCAGGCAATGGAAATGTGCAAGGGAAAGAACCCACAAGAAGTGTTTAATAGCCTATGCCAACAGCAGGGCATGAATCCACAGGATATTGTGGACAAAGTGAACAAATAGATATTAAGCGGTGCACAGCTTGGTAAATAAATTTATGGAGGACAACAACAATGAATGAAGCAATGGGACTCACTGCGGCAGATGTAGCGGCAGTGACAAGAAATGACGGATATGATAACGGCTTCGGCAACGGTGGTTGGTGGATTTGGATTATCTTAATTGCTTTCCTTTTCTGTGGTAACGGATGGGGAAGAAATAACGATACCGCAACGACCGCAGGCGAAAATGCTTTCTTATCCGATGAGTTTGTTAAGAGAGATATTTTCAATACAAACCAGAACGTATCTAATACAGCTTGTCAGACACAGAGAGACGTATTAGAAAGCAGATACACAACACAGTTAGGATTACAGCAGATGCAGGCACAACAGCAGGCTTGTTGCTGTGAAACACAGAAAGAAGTGTTACAGAACCGCTATGATGCGGCTTTAATGGCCCAGAATATGCAGGCACAGATGGCACAGTGTTGCTGTGATATTAAGGAAACAATCCTCGCAGACGGACAGGCTACACGCCAGTTGATGCAGGACAACACAATCCAGAATCTTAGAGATAAACTTGCGGACAGAGATAGAGACTTACAGTTATCTAACTTCCAGATTTCGCAGGTATCACAGACTAAGAACATTGTGGATGCTGTTAGACCATTCCCAACACCTGCATACATTACAGCAAGTCCTTATGTATCCTATAATGGGTATGCATACGGTGGTTGCAACTGCGGAAGTGTAAATGTGTAAATAAATCAAGCTTGTTGGAAGAATCCATATCTACTAAGTAGACTAGCAATATATTGACGATAGGGTGTCGGGTTCGGCATCCTATTTTTGTTTAGGAGGGAAAATTATGTTAAATGCGGTAAATGTAGCACAGCAGGATGTAAACAGTGGTGCAAACGTACTATTTGCGAATACACGATATAGTAGCAGACGTTGTACTTGTAATTATGGGTGGCTGAATCATGTAGAGGGGTCTGGTCTGTTTACGTTAACGAATAGATCAAACTGTCCTATGACTGTAGAGGTAGAATTTAACGGAAATGTATCCGCTAATGCAGCAGGAGCAACGGCACTTGCTGTAGAGCTTAACGGAGAAGCTATTGGTGGAACAGAAATGGACTATACAGTAGTTACAGCGAACACATTTCAGAACGTGGGAGCAACAACGGTTGTAACTGTACCATCTTGCGGTAGCTTAATCGTAAGCATCGGAAATGTAGGAACAACAGCGGCAATAGTAAAAGATGCGAATATTATTATAAAGCGTATCTCTTAAGGAGGTGCGATCATGATTGAATTTACAAACAATCTTGAAGTAACAAAAACAGAAGATATCTTTGACGAGATCAACAAAAGATATGTAGCGGCTATGATGATACACGGTCAAATGGCAGACTATTTCAACTTCTTAGGTTTGAAAGGCTACAAAAGATTACATGAATACCAGTTTCTTACAGAAAGCTTGGAGAGACGTGAAATATGCAGGTATTTTGTAGATCATCACGGCAAGCTTTTAAAAGATTCTTTTAGCGGTACTATAAAAGTGATTCCCGACTCTTGGTATACAGCCAGTAGACTAAGTATCGGAAAATCCACAAAGCAGAAAGCCGTAGAGGATGGCTTTATAGAGTATCACAACTGGGAGAAAGAGACAAAAGAAGCCTATGAGAAGTACGCACAGCAACTTAGAACGAACGGAAACGTATCGGATGCACTATTTGTAGAATGTCTGGTAAAAGACGTATCTAAAGAGCTAGAAACAGTTGAAAAGATGGTTACTGATCTAATCTCTGTAGGATACGACATGGTGTATATTACAGAGACACAGGACTGCATTCATGAGAAATACAAAAAGAAGCTTAAGGGGGTCAAATTATGAGTGAAATCAAACATGTTCTGGAAGAACAGCTAGAAAGAGAAAAAAACTCAGCATTAAAACAGCTCACAACATCTAATCTTGATGCAATGTATAAGATTACAACAACATTATGCAATCTGGAAAAGATGGAGCATGGAGACATAGCGGAAACCGTCATGGATGCAGGAGAGAATCTTATTAAGAAGTACAGCAATGGCAAGTATGATAAAAATATAGATGCATTGTATGACAACTACTTAAGTGCTAAAATGGCATACAAAGAAAACGGAGATCAAGGACACCGTGATAAACTTATGGAATCGGTCGGTAGATTGATGGTGGAAGTGTATGATATGCTTTCTTCTATGGTTATTGATTCTGATTTTATGGACGAGAGAAAAGAGATACAGCGACAGATAAAGAAACTTGCGGAAATGTAAAAAAAGAGGGTATTGAAACGGCATATTTTAGGGTTTACAATAAATATGTAGGAATTATGCAGATTTGCTACAGCCTCCTTGTAAGTACAGAGTTTTTTAAGCGTTTTTGGTTACATGACGACAGGAAAAGAGTTCGAGGCTCGAGTGGGGTTCAAGTCCCCACATTTCTTTTACCTTGACTTAGGTATATAAGTCTTAATCCATTACCGCAGACATAGCGGTATACAAACAATGTAGGAGGATATACAATGCAGAATTACGAACAGATTTTAGCAGAATTAGGAATCGAAATCCCAGAAGAGAAAAAGGCAGAGCTTAAAAAAAGACATGCCGAAAATTATAAGACTGTAGCTGATTATAATAAACAGGTAGAGAAAAAAGATGAATACAAAACATCTTTAGACGATGTACAGACCCGATTAGCTGAATTAGAGAAAGAAGATGTTGACGGTCTTAAAACTAAGATTACAACATTAACACAGGAACTTGCGGACGAAAAAGAAGCAAGAGTCCAAGAAGCTAAACATACAGAGTTAAGAGATAAAGTCAAAGATTTCTTATCTGATAAAAAATTTGTAAATGCACCAACAGAAGAGTTTATCCGCACTCAAATGCTTTCAAAATTAGAGAAAGAAAATGGGAAGAATGCAGAAGATGTATTCAAGGAGCTGACTACTAAAGATGGAAAACCAATTGAGAACATCTTAATTGATGAAAAGAAAGCAAAAGAACCTAAGATTGATATTCCGTCTTTTACGTCTAAGTTTAACAGCGGAGAGCAGAAAAAAGGTTATCAGAAATTAACGGCAATGTCTTTAGATGAACAGATGAAATTAGCGGAAGAAGACCCAGATCTCTATGTAACCTTATTAAATGACAAATAGATAACACCGACTCACAATTTGAAAGTGAGCCGCTAACCTAAAATCCCTTGATAGTTGTAGGTAGATGGGGCATATATACAAAGTCCTTATCTATTCACTTAGGGTAGAAAGGACTTTTTTTATGCCAAGAACAGGAACATTTGGCGGTTTTTCGTTTAACCCAGAAGTTTTTTCACGATACATGAATGAAAATCCAACATGGAATGATGCTATTATTGCATCTGGTGTGTTAGCACAGGACAATACAATCATGGATTTAATCGGAGAAAAAGGAAATGTCGCAACAATTCCATTCTATACACCGATTGATGAACAGGACTCACAGGCTTTAAACAACGATGGAGAAACAGACAATACACCTGTTGAAATCACAGGAAAGAAACAGACTTGCATGTTGATTCAGAGAATGAAAGCTTGGAAAGCAAAAGACTTTACAAAAGAGTTAACAGGTGCAGAGCCTATGACTCACGTTGCAAACTCTGTTGCAAGCTTTTATAAGCAGGTAAGAACACGTGACTTAATGACTACAGTTGATGCAGTTTTAAGCCTGTCTGGTATGGAAAACCATATTACAGACTTATCTTTAACTGGCGAGGGCACTGTAGGAGATGCAAACAAAATTGATGATACAACACTTATCTTCGCACAGCAGAAAGCTTTAGGAGATTCCGCTGACAAGATGGGATTACTTGTATTAAACTCTTACATCTACGCAAAATACAAAGCAATGGGACTTGTTGACTACAACAAATACACTATTGCTAACGCAGTAGAAAGAGAAGTAAATCTTCCTACAATCGGTGGATTTATCCCACTGGTAACAGACAGATTTACAGTTGATACAACAGGAACAAACCCAGTATACAAAACTTATATGCTTGGTACAGGTTCAGTATTGACTTGTGATAAGACAAACTATGAAAATCCTTATTATACAGACTATGACCCAGAAACATCTGCCGGTATTGAAAAGCTGTATACAAAACAGGGTTATGTATTACATCCTAACGGATTTTCTATTAATGCTAACAAGATTGCAAAAGAGTCTCCTACAAATGCAGAGTTAGGAACTAAAGGAAACTGGTCTTTAGCATTTAACCAGAAGAATATCCGCATGGGTGTTATTAAATCCAACGGATAAAAAGGAGTGTGATATCATGGCGTACATTGACTATGAATATTACAAAACCCTTTTTGGAGAGAAAGCAATCCCAGAAGCAGACTTTAATCGTCTGGTCTGGGATTCTTGCAAGAAGATAGATAATGCCACGACTGGTGTTGACAATGTGAAGAAACTTAAGATTGCTTTTCCAACAGATGAAGATGATGCAGAAGCAGTTAAAAGATGTGTTTGTGAGCTTCTGACGATCACTTATAAGATTGAACAAGCAGAAGCAAGGGTTGAAACATCACAGGGTTATATCACATTAGAAGATGGAACTGTGATGAGTAAGCAGGTAGCATCTAAGAGTGCAGGAAACGAGAGTATAAGCTATGTGACTTCCAGTAACGCAGGTACGGCTACATTGATAGATAAGTGTCTAGCGGATAAGGAAGCACAAAAGCAACTATACGATGATAAGATAAGAGATTATCTGTCTGGCATCACTGATGCTAATGGAGTTAACTTGCTGTACATGGGAATATATCCAAGATAAAAAACGGAGGGATACGATGTATAACGATACAATCACACTTTTTAATAGGTATGAAAGTAAATTAGGAGATACATGGTATCCCTCTATTTTGCATAATACGAACCTAAACATGGATAAAGCAAGCATCGTTGCAAAGTACGGTTCTGACTCACAGGACAATGCTGTATTAAACGTGCAGTATAGCCTAAAAAGCGGTCAAAAGATGGTAGGGAGTAAATTATGTCTACCGCCTAAAGAATGGCGTAAACAGACAAATGATAAGCTGTCAGAAACACTTACATTTAGTTCTAAGGCAAACGGTTTTGATTTCTTTATCGTTGGCGAATGGGAGAATGAAGAACCGATTGCAGAGGATGATTATATTGACGGATTCTACGAAGAGATGAAACTTAAGTATGATTATGTCTTTGCGATCACTGGCAGTGCTTTTTATGATATTATTCCGCATTTTGAAGTTATGGCGAAGTAGGTGGTTACATGGCTAAAAAGAAATTAGGAAATGTCAATATAAATACATCTAACATGATTGCAAATATCAACCTTGAAAGATTTGACGACCAGATACAGCATGCTCAGTTTTGGCTAGATAGTCAAATTATGACCGATATGGTCCCTTATATGCCACACGAAACAGGCACGTTTATAAATGTGACAAGGGCAAAAAGTGCTTCACTTGCAGGTACAGGAATGGTATGTGCAGGTACTGGACCGATGGGACGTTTCTTATACTACGGTAAAGGCATGGTTGATGAACTAACAGGTTCTCCATGGGCAAGAAAAGGGGCAAGAAAGGTTCTTGTTTCTGAATTTGCAGGACAAACCAATGCAAAAGAAGACCTGTCCTATTCCAACCCTAAAGCTACTCCAAAATGGTTTGAAACAGCAAAGAAGAATCACGGTAAAGCATGGGTTACTCATGTTAAGAAGCAGGCAGGAGGAAGTTGATGGCAGAAGAAAAGAAACCAGTCAAGTACGACATTGATGGTTTTGACGTGATCACAACAGCATTGCAAGAACTGGTAAATCAATTCCCAGAATTAAGAGAAGGAGACGAAATTGCATTTTCTACATTAGATGATGCAAGCGGAAAAGCAATGTTCCCAGTAAGCGGTGCAGTGATTGAATCAGAAAAAGAGAGTATCACAGGACACGTCACACAGGTATGTCTGTATCCGTTTTGCGTGATATATCGTGCAAGCGGTACAAAACCAAATAGGAAAGCATACATTAAGGAGTGGTTGGATAACCTTGGTAAATGGTTGGAAAAGCAAACAATCACAATTAAAAACAACACATATAAACTAGAAGAATATCCAGTGCTGACAGGCAATCGAAAGTTTTTGACGATTGACAGACAAACACCTGCATATTTGGACAGTATAAACGAAAACAAGTCTGAGAATTGGGCTATCAATATTTCTGCCCGATATCAAAACGACTTTGATAGATAAATAAATTAACTATTAACTGGTCTACGACAGGATGTAGATCACTGACCTTGAAAAGATAAAGGAGAATCATAATGGCAGTTACAACAGGTAAAATTGACCGTAAGTATATGGCTCATTTCTTAGATGCAGGCTCTTTGTGCGGTGGTAAAACACCATCTTATGAACGTCTTGGAAAAGACTTAGAAGAGTACAATGTCGAACTTAATCCAGATACAGAAACAAGTAAAAATATTATCGGAGAATCTACATTCAAACACAACGGATATGAGGTTTCTTCAGAAGCCGACCCTTATTATGCAGAAGCTGACAGCACATTAAGCCAGAAGTTGCAGGAGATCATTGATAATCGTTACAAAGACGATAATCTGAAAACTACCGCAGTAGAAGTACACCTATGGAAAGAAGCATCAAGCGGAGCTTATGAAGCATACGCAGAAGATTGTTATATTGTTCCAACATCCTACGGTGGAGACACAAGTGGTTACCAGATTCCTTTCACAGTTAACTACGCAGGAAACCGCAGAAAAGGTACTTACAACGTAACATCTGGAACATTTTCAGAAAGTGCTACACAGGACTTAAAAGACAACAGCAAAGCAGTTTTATCATAACAAGGAGTGCAGGATATGGAAGAACTTAGACGAAAAGTCAAAACTGGGGCATTAAATGTAATTTTAACGAATGAAAATGATGAGGAAATCGGAAGATTCTTATTCAACCCAGTTGATTTAAATATCATTAGAAGATATGAAGAGGTAGTTGCAAATCTTGAAAAGATGGAAGTACCAGAAGATGCAACAGAAAAAGACATTCTGGAATTATCCGACAGATTAGAAGAACAGATTGATTACTTACTCAACTCTAAAGCTTCTAAATCTGTTTTTTCTATCTGCAATCCGCTGACATTAACAGAAAGTGGAGATTTCTTTATTGAGAATATCATCGTTGAGATTGCGGACGTTATTGAGCAGGTAACAGATCAGCGAATTAAGAAGAAACAGGCGAAGATCAAAAGAGCAACTTCTAAATATCACAAATAAATGGAAGTCTGGGAACTTCCAACATCCATAGTAGTTGGTGGCATTAAGTACGATATTCGTACAGATTTTCGAGCAATTTTGGATATATTAAAGACTTTTAATGATCCAGAGTTTGAGAACGATGAAAAGTGGATTGTTGCTCTTACCATTTTATACATTGATTTTGACGAAATGCCACCGCATGACTATGAAGAAGCAAGAGAAAAAGCCATCGAATTTATTGACATGGGTATAAAAGACGATGGGAAGAAAAAACCGCACACAATGGACTGGGAACAGGACGGTGCGGTTATTATTCCATCGGTTAATAGGGTCTTAGGAAGAGAAATCAGAGCCATGCAATATCTTCATTGGTGGACTTTTTTGGGAGCTTATATGGAAATCGGAGAATCCTTGTTTTCACAGATTCTTAATGTTCGCATAAAGAAAGCGAAAGGAAAGAAACTTGATGACTGGGAACGTGATTTCTACAAAGAGAATAAGAATCTTATTGATTTAGACGTTAAATACACCGAAGAAGAACAAGCAGAAAGAGACAGACTTAATGCACTTCTTAATGGACAGAAAGGGGTGTGATTAAATGGCTACACAAAAAGCAGACGGAAGTATATATATCAAAACAGAGATTGACACAACGGATGCTAAAGCAAGCGTAAAAGAGATCACATCCCTTTTAAAACGTCTGTCCCGACAGGTTGACAGCATCGGAAAATCCATTAAGGATGCAATGAAAGGCGGTATCAAAACCCCAGATACAAAGGGATTAGATACCGTAGAAGAGAAAGCAAAGTCTGTGGCAGATCAGATCGAAAAGACCGCACAGGCAGAAAAGAAGCTAGAAAGCATAGATATTAAGTCTAATTCACTAGATACGTTAGATAAAGCAATAGAAAGCACAGGACAAAAGCTTGCAGAGCTAGAAAAAGCACAGATGGATGTATTTAACAGAAATCAAAGTGCTACAGCTTCTCCTGCGTTTCAAGCAATGGAGAGTGCCGCTTCTAAATTAGATCAGCAATATGAACAGTTGATTGCAAAAAAGAAGCAGTTGGAAACATCTACAACAGGAAAGACTGGACTGCCTAAGACTGGAAAGCTGACAGGTGGAACAGGTCTGGCAAGTGAGGAAAGTGCTAACGCATTAGCTAAACTTAATGCAGAGATCACAGGCACAGAAACAAAAGTAGAACTGTTAAATAACAGCTTGGAGCAAACAGCACAGGCACAACAAAAGATAAGTGACAGCTCTATCAATACTACAGCTTATCAGATTCTTGAGCAGACACTACAGCAGGTAAAATCACAGTTTAATCAAGTTGCACAGACTCAGCAAGAGTTGTTCGCAAGGAATCAGAGTGTTACTTCATCTCCTGCTTTTATGGCATTAGAGAGTGCGGCAGAGAAGCTTGGTCGGCAGTATGATTCATTACTTGCTAAGAAACGGCAGTTAGAAAGCGGTGGGGGAGCAGTACAAACACCTGCGATCAAGACAGCCCCTATGACTGGTGCATATTCTGCCACGGCATCTAGTGCAAGTCAAAAAGCTTTGGATGCCTTAAACAAAGAAATAACACAGACAGATGCAAAAGAAAAAGGACTTGTTAACACAAATAGTAGGCTTGGTTCATCATTTAAGAATGTCAGTCAGTCTGCGGACAGTGCTAAGACAAAGACAGGCGGTATTTCATCTATCTTTAGTAGGATGGGTGGAGTCGTATCTGGACTTGGAAAACGTCTTGGTGTACTGGCACAGAACTTCACAAGCACAACAAACAGTGCTAATAATGCAAGATTTTCTATTGGCCGAATGGTCGGTATGAGTATATTATATTCTACCGTTTTTGGAATGATTTCTAAAGTTAACAGTGGAATCATGACAGGCATCAATAACCTTGCACAGTATTCGTCTGCTACTAATGCTTCGATATCTTCTATGATGTCAGCATTAACTCAGTTACAAAACAGTTTGGCAACAGCATTTGCACCGATTTTGTCCGTAGTTGCACCTATATTAACGGCATTCATGAATATGTTATCGAAAGCAATCACGTATATAGGAATGTTTATAGCGGCACTGACAGGACAGAAATCTTTTACAAGAGCGAAAGCCGTACAAGAAGATTATGCGGCATCATTGAATAAAACATCCAGTGGTGCTAATAAGGCGGCAAAAGCCACAAAGAATAACGCAAATGCCACAAAAAAAGCAAATAAAGAGATACAGACATATCTTTCTGGACTGGATGAAATCCGACAGTACCAAAAAGAAAAAGATAACGATACCCCTAGTTCTTCTACCCCATCCGCAGGCGGTGGAGGTGGTGGCGGTGGTTACACTGGTCCATCCATTGGAGATATGTTTGAGAAAGTTCCTATTGAATCTTCTATTGCGGACATTGCTAAGAAAATTAAGAACCTCATAAAAAAAGAGGACTGGGAGGGACTTGGGACTTACATTGCATCTGGTATCAATAAAGGATTGCAAAAAATCTATGATGCCATCAATTGGGATAATGTAGGCCCGAAGATTACATATTTTGTGAACGCATTTACACGGACATTCAATAGTCTTGTTGATCACATAGACTGGGATTTAATGGGACGTACTGTGGGTGCAGGTATTAATACAATTGTCAACACACTGAATCTGTTGATAGAGGGAATCAATTGGAAAAATCTTGGTTTAAAAATTGCAACAGGTATCAACGGTTTATTCAATGAAGTGAATTGGAATAATGTAGGGCGGTTGTTTGCGAATAAAATAAGTGTTCCGTTTCAAATGTTAGAGGGAGCTGTAAATACTCTTAACTGGGCAAAGATAGGAACGTCAATAAGTGGATTTTTGAATGGTGCGATCAACCAGATAGATGTTAAGCCTATTGGTACAAGCTTATCTGGATTAGCATTAGGAATATTAACAACATTAGATAATGCACTTACTACAACAAACTGGTCACAGCTTGGCACAAACTTAGCAACATTATTAACATCTATTGATTGGGTTGGAATATTTGTTAGTGCAATATCTGTTGCAGGAAAAGCAATCACGGCATTAACACAGCTTGGTGTGTCTTTTATGGATAACTTGGCAAAAGGTATTACAAATGGGACACAGCAGTTTATTAGTAAGGGATTATCAGCATTGACGAGTTTTACTGCAAACTTAAGAAGCAATGCAGGAAAATTAGTAGATTCTGGTTTAAAGCTTATGTTAAATCTTGCAAAAGGTATAGCAAAAGCAATGCCAGACATCATCAAAAATGTACCACAGATTGTGATTAATATTGCAGGCGTTATTAACGATAATGCCCCTAAGATATTACTTGCAGGAGTACAGCTTATCGCAATCTTGCTCAAAGGTCTCATCCAGTCAATACCGACATTGATCGCAAACGTGCCAAAGATTGTGCAGGCAATCGTCAGTGTATTTACAGCTTATAATTGGCTATCACTTGGAAAAAGCCTCATCACAGGTATTAAAAACGGAATTATGAATGCAAAAAATACTGCGGTTGATGCTATGAAGAATACATACAATGGATTGATTGATGCGATAAAGAATTTACCGTCTAAACTCAAAGGACTTGGAGAAAACGGAATTAAAGGGATAGGCAATGGAATTACTGGGAAATTGTCTGGACTTAAAACAACGGCAGGGAAAATATTGACCAATATCATAGAAGCGGTTAAAAATCTTCCTAAAGAATTATCAAAAAAAGCTACATCTGCGATAAGAGATATGAAAACTACATTTAAAAATGTCGATTGGGGCAGCGTTGGAATGAATGTAGTAAAAGGTATTGCAAAAGGTGTTGGAGATTTTGCATGGATTTTGGTTGATAAAATGACAGGTCTTGCACAAAAGGCGTGGGAGGGTGTGAAAGATTTCTTTGGAATCCATTCTCCATCAAGACTTATGAGAGATACGGTAGGTAAGATGATTCCTGCCGGTATTACAGTAGGTTTGGAAAAAGCTTTTCCAGATACACTCAAAACCCTTATGAATCAGTCTGAACAGTTGGCAAATGTACCGTTCAGAACACCAGAGATTGCTACAGGTAAGATAATACCTGCGAAAGCATCCGCAGTGATCGCACAAAAGCAGAACAGCACAAACAGTAACAATAATGACGTACTTAATTTACTTGAACAGCTATTATCTGTTACGAAGTCCTTAGAATCAGACAACAGCGGTAACAATGGTGGGGATTATCATTTCACAGCACAGATTAACCGCAGGACGTTGTTTGATGAATTTATCGAAGAAGCAAAACTAAGACAAATGAGTAATGGTAGAAATCCATTCAGCCTTGCGTAGAAAGGAGTAAAAAATGGCACAGGATTATATAAAAATCAATAATAAAAAAGTCTGGCAACCAGATTCAGACACAGCTGTAGCATTTGAAACTACCTATACGCAAGGTAGCACAAGGGCACAGTCTGGTAAAGGAAAGTTTACCCCGATGTTCACAGTAGAGCGATTTACATACAGTGCATCGGATGTGCCAATGTCTAAGGTTACGGAAATATTAGAAATGGTGGCACGTGGTAAATCTTTTGATTTACATTATTTTTCTGTATTTTACGGAGAGTGGAGAACAGCAAAGTTTTATGTCGGACAGGTATCGGACATTAAGATAAAAACACTTAAAAATAACCATGAAAAAGTATCAAGTATATCTTTCAATATGCAGGGGGTTAACCCGATATGATAAATGTAAGTAATGAATTTAAACAGCTAATGACAGAACGACAAGATTTTAAATGCAATGCAGAAGTAACGCTTGCGAATGGAACTGTACTGCCATTAGGAGAAGATGATTTTTCAATAGATAACAATAGTCTGGTCGATGCGGCAGGTGCTAACACCATTCCTTTAGGTGTTGCACTCAGCCGTAATGTCCAGTTAGAAATCATGAATGACGATGATCACTTATCCAATTATGACTTCTTTGGAGCAAAAATAAGACTGTATATAACATTTGAATTATCAGAGACAACAGAAAAAATTGAATACGGTACATTTACAGTTACACAGCCAGAGGGCTACGGAAACGTTGTAACTATTGTCGGATACGATGATATGTACAAAGCTGATAAGGCATACAGCACAACATTGACGTTCCCTGCGACAGCAAAGAGCGTGTTAATTGATAGTTGTGATACCTGCGGTATCTTGATTGGAGATAGTAACTTTTTACATAATGACTTCCAGATACCAACCATGCCATCTAGTGAGTATACACACCGACAGATTATAGGTTTTATTGCTATGATTGCCTGCGGAAACGTAAGAATTGACCGTACAGGACATTTACAGATAATGACCTATGATTTTAACTATGACAGCGGTAATGTTCATACTTTGACCGATTACAACACTCTGACGAATGATACAAACGATGTGCAGGTAACAGGCGTGCAAATGACAAAGACTGTCACTAAGACAACAACCGATGAAGATGGTAACGAAAATGAAGAAGATGTGGAAGAATTAGTCAAATACGGTTCAGATGGCTACGTTTTAGAAATAGAGAATCCGTTAGTTGCAGGTCATGAAGAAACATTAGTTTCTTGGATTTATGAAAGATTCAAGGATGTAACGTTTCGTGGATTTACGATGGATTATATTTCTTATCCAATTGCAGAGTTTGGAGACAAGATAAAGATTACAGACTGGCGAGGTAAAAGCTTCTATTCTGTATTAACAGATGTAAACTTTGTATTCTTTGGATATACAACACTTAAAAATAGTGCAGAATCTCCAATGAGAAATCAAAGCAATTACACGTCAAGTGAACAAAAAGCACTGATTCAAGGGAAAGAATTAGTTGAACGTGAAAAGACAAATCGTGAAATTGCAGTTAAAAAGTTAAATGATACATTAAAAAACAGCTCTGGCATGTATTCTACGGCAGAAAAACAACCAGACGGCTCTACTATTTACTATTTGCACGATAAACCAACAATCGCAGAATCACAGAATGTTATCAAACTAACAGCCGAAGCAATTGGTTTTTCCACGGATGGCGGTAAAAATTATCCATATGGTTTTACAATCACAGGCGAAATGATAACAAGATTGCTTTATGTAGAGGGAATCAATGCAGATTATATTAATACTGGTGCATTGACAGTCAAGGATAAATCTGGAAATATTATCTTTTTTGCAGACATAGAAACTGGTACTGTAAGGATTTCTGGAGATAACGTCACAATAGGTGGAAAGACTGCAACAGAAGCGATTAATGACGCAATCAATGAAGCGAAAAAGTCTCGTGCTATGATTATAAATCTTGACAAGGACTATCAAGCAATCACAACAGATTACAAAGGAGAATACACAGCGTTTCCAGAATGTCACACGACAGCACAAGTGTTGTGGGGGCATACAGATATATCTAACGATTGCAGTTATAGTATTCAGAAATCTAGTGGAATTGTAGGCTCTTGGGATAATACAACTCATACTTACACTGTAACAGCATTGATTGCAGATACAGGGTGGATTGATATTACAGCAAATTACCTTGATACATATACAGTTACAAAGCGTTTTGATGTTGCAAAGGTTAAAAGTGGTGCACCGGGTGCACAAGGAGACGGTACTTACCTACACATTAAGTATAGCAACGATGGTGGTAAGACGTTTACGGATGCAACAGTAGGCTCATGGATAGGAACTTGCGTAGATAGCAACGTAGAAGCACCCCTCGATGTTAATGCGTATACTTGGGCGAAAATCGAGGGAAAAGCAGGTCGTACATACTTTATGGAAACATCATCTAGTATTGTAAAAATGTCAGCGGACAGTACAATAGTTCCAAACTTCATTACATTGTCTGGTTATTATCGTGACGGAACAGAAACAGCACGTACAGCTTATAAGTGCCGATTTAAGATTGAAGAGACAGCAGACAATGAGACGTACAACACTGTATACACATCGACAGAAGATGAAACTGATATTACTCATGCATTGTACTCTGCATTAGCAACAGGCTCAAATGGAATTAGTGCTGATGAAACTAACGGAATCGCAATTTCACGAAATCTTACAGCACTTAGATGTACGATGTATGCAGCAGGTGGATTCACACAGATTCTTGACATTGAGACAATCCCAGTTGCAATAGACGTTGATGCACTGACACACGAAGATATATTTAATCTGTTGACGAATAATGGAGCGTGGCAAGGTATTTATCGTGGGTCTGATGGAAAGCTGTATATAAATTTTTCTTATGGAAGAGGTGGAACATTAAATCTTGGTGGAAAAGCTGATACATATGGAGACGGGGAATTACACGTTTATAATTATTTCGACAAAGAAGTTGTGACGATAGACAATAAAGGGATTATAGTACTGAATTATTCACTTGGAATTTCGGCTGATGAAAAGCCAATATCATATGTGTGTATAACACCAGACGTGTTCGGTGGTATATATATATCTGAAAACAAGGATGGAACTGGTGCATGTGCGATTTTGTCCCCAGATGAGATTATATTAAAAAATAACAGCAGTGGACCACTTACAGTACAAACAGACATAACAATGCATATGACGGATGAATCACTTTATCTTGGGTCGATAAGTGAATATAAATTTCATTTTAGAAAAGAAAGATCAAGTTTTTATCAGCCAGTTACTATTGGCGGAAGTTTGTCTGTTGCCGGAGAAAAAAACAGAATAATAGATACAGAAAATTATGATACAAGAAAGCAGTATTGTTATGAAACAGCAACCCCATATTTTGGAGACATTGGAACGGCACAAACTGATGATAAAGGAAAGTGTTACATCGACATTGACGATATATTTTCAGAGACAGTAAACACAGGTGTTGAGTACCAAGTATTCTTGCAGAAAGAGGGGCAAGGCGATTTATGGGTAGAAGAAAAGACTGATAGTTACTTTGTCGTTCGAGGCACTGAAAACCTTAAATTTTCGTGGGAAATAAAAGCAATTCAGAGAGATTACGAATTTGAACGACTTGAAAAATTCGATAACTCAGAAAAAGAAGAAGTGATTGACTACGAGAAAGAATATATGGAAGAAATCAACGATTTGATTAAAGAACAGGAGGAAATGTTAAATGAAACAGTTGAGTAGCTTTATGGTATTAAACATTGACGGTGGAGACAGAGTAACATACACATACAACAAGATTGACGATAGCACAGGCGAACCAATCAGCAGAAATAATAAGGGTAATTTCTATGTAGTTGACGATGAATTGAAAGTTCATATTGATGCTATTAGAAACTTTGTTAAAGATAACAAACTGAATGATTAAGGAGTGATATTATGGCAATTAATATACCTTTAATACATATCTCAGATTTAACAGAGAAAAAGACTATCTCAGATTCAGACTACATGCTTACTGGTGGGAGTACTGCTAGTAAGGTTAAGTGGTCAACAATCGTGTCCTTAATTAAAACTAAATTAGGGATTGGAAATATAGAAAACAATATAAGTGAAATACAATCAGATATTTCTACGTTAAATTCTGACTTAAAAGATGCATTTGTAACGCAATATGCCGAATTGAATGGTACTGGAAACAACTATTTTTATGTTGATCGTAAAC
>OIYE01000511.1_pt1 | contig 31841 bp, 31 predicted proteins | sample 1588091 | NCBI WGS metagenome assembly OIYE01 (sample SAMN03283265) | human gut metagenome | biome: human-associated habitat; material: feces | host: Homo sapiens | place: USA | collected 2013 | reverse complement strand
TTTGGCATATTCATGCCAAAACACCTCGCGGTACAGTGGCTACTGAATAGTTACAAAAAACTGCAGATAACAGGAAAAACAGTTATCTGCAGAAAAAAAGATATCGTTATCAGGGGAGAATCACGAGAGGCTTTCGGTATTCATGCACAAATGTGGTGTGATATTTTTCACACCAGACAGTTTCGTAAAGATTTGAAATCTCCACATTTTTTGAAAAAACAGCCGCGGTTTCGTCGGACAACAGGGAAGATGCATCTGCTGCTTTTGTAATGACCGGAATGGAACTGTGCTTTTTGAGCTCAGAAAGAACCGGTGCTGCCTGACGGCGAAAACCGAGAAGCCTTGCGTAGGAAAGTGCAGGGACATGGGAAATCTGCAGCAGACAGTGCATCAGCATCCGACAGATCCGGCTGTAGGTGAGTTCCCGTGTTTTTAAGAGTGCTGCATACTGTCCCCAGCTTTCATAAGAACTCCTGGTGTGAAAGAGACGCTGTACAAAGGACGGTGTAACATCCTGATAAGCTGCAAGCTGAGCCTTGTCAGAAGAAAACAGAAGCCAGCGAAGATAAGGAGAAAAATCTTCCTCATCCAGAAACTGTGGGCAGGAAAAAGTCTGCGAAAGAAGCGCAGATATGGCGGGCGGAAAACAGGAAGACACAGCAGCGTCTGACATCTTAAAGTCCGCAGATTTCCACAGGGCACGGATGGCAGATGCAGAGGGAAACTGTCCATTCAATGAGTTGTCGTGATAGGCGTTTCCTTCGCGTTTCACCGTAAACGGCCGGATCGGACTGTTCCGTCGGCAGAGTGCCTTACAGTATTCCACACCGAGAATATTATTCGGCGTCTGCAAAAAGGTTCCGGTATCTGTATCGGTGTCCGAAAGCAGTTCCTGAAGGGCAAGACTGCGCGCTTTGGGGAAGGATTCACCTTTCTTCAGATATTCTTTTAAAAGATTCTGATATTCCGGCGTCTCGGTGGCAAGAAAAGCTCCGAGCTGTAAAAAAGGTTCGATGTCTCCGCTTTCGCTTCCAAAAGAAAAAACATCCACACAGCCGAGTCCGTCAAGCAGTCCGACGGCACTCTGCGCAAAGAATTCCGCACTCTCGCAGGCATGGGTTGCCGGCAGTTCGAAGACCAGGTCCGCACCGCCGAGAAGTGCCATCCGGGTGCGCAGATGCTTGGAATACAAGGCGGGTGCTCCCCGCTGTACAAAATCTCCGCTCATGACAACGACGATATAATCGGCTCCTGTAAGTTCTCTTGTTTTCTGTATATGATAGGCATGTCCTGTGTGAAACGGATTATATTCCGCGATGATTCCGGCAATTTTCATGGTTGCACCTCAAAAAATACATAAATTATTTTCTCATTCTAACAGGGAAAATGCAGAAAAACAAGGCTTTCCGGAGAAATAGAGAATATATGTTAAAAAATTAACTAACCTTGTCACTGTAAAGGAAAAAGAGTATAATTTTATGTAGTGAGCAAAATAGGAAAGGAGTCATGAAATCATGGGATTTATTGACACAATCAAAGCAAGAGCAAAAGCTGATAAAAAAGTAATTGTACTTCCGGAAACCGAAGACAGAAGAACATATGAAGCAACTGCACAGATCCTGAAAGAAGGAATCGCAGATGTTGTTCTGGTTGGTAGCGAAGAAGCAATCAAAAAAGGCAGTGAAGGACTGGATATTTCCGGTGCAAAGATCGTAGATCCTGCTACATCCGAAAAAACACAGGGATATATTGACAAACTGGTAGAACTGAGAAGCAAAAAAGGTATGACACCGGAACAGGCAAAAGAGATCCTGTTAAACCAGTATCTGTACTACGGTGTTATGATGGTTAAGATGGGCGATGCAGACGGAATGGTATCCGGTGCATGCCATTCTACCGCAGATACACTGAGACCGTGTCTGCAGATCCTGAAAACAAAACCGGGAACAAAACTGGTATCCGCATTCTTCCTGATGGTAGTTCCGGATTGCGAATATGGCGCAAACGGTACTTTCGTATTTGCAGATTCCGGACTGAACCAGAACCCGAATCCGGAAGAACTGGCAGCTATCGCAGCTTCCTCTGCAGAATCCTTCAAACTGCTGGTTGAAGAAGAACCTGTAGTAGCTATGCTGTCCCATTCTACCAAAGGCAGTGCAAAACATGCCGATGTAGATAAAGTTGTAGAAGCTACAAGAATCGCAAAAGAACAGAATCCGGATCTGAAACTGGACGGAGAATTCCAGCTGGATGCTGCTATCGTACCGAGCGTTGGTGCTTCCAAAGCTCCGGGAAGTGAAGTAGCAGGAAAAGCAAACACTCTGATCTTCCCTGACCTGGATGCAGGAAACATCGGATACAAACTGGTACAGAGACTGGCAAAAGCAGAAGCATACGGACCTGTAACACAGGGTATCGCAAAACCTGTAAACGACCTGTCCCGTGGATGCTCAGCAGAAGATATCGTTGGTGTTGTTGCAATCACAGCAGTACAGTGCCAGGCTGAATAAAACAGATACATAAAAGTATGTTTAAGTGGAGGAAGAAAACATGAACGTATTAGTAATCAACTGCGGAAGTTCATCTCTGAAATATCAGCTGATCAACTCCGATACAGAAGAAGTTCTGGCAAAAGGTCTCTGTGAGAGAATCGGAATCGACGGAAGACTGGTATACCAGAAAGCAGGATGCGACAAAGAAATCACAGAAGCTTCCATGCCGACACATAAAGAAGCCATCCAGATGGTTCTGGATGCCCTGACCAATGATAAAACAGGTGCAATCGCAAGCCTGAAAGAAGTAAATGCAATCGGACACCGTGTCGTACACGGCGGAGAAAAATTTGCTTCTTCCGTAGTTATCACAGACGAAGTAATCCAGGCTGTAGAAGAGTGTAATGATCTGGCACCTTTGCACAACCCGGCAAACCTGATCGGTATCCGTGTATGCGGCGAACTGATGCCAGGTGTACCGCAGGTAGCAGTATTTGATACCGCTTTCCATCAGACCATGCCTGCAAAAGCATATCTGTACGGTCTGCCACTGGAATACTACAAAAACTACAAAGTAAGAAGATACGGTTTCCATGGTACAAGCCACAGCTTTGTATCCAAACGTGCCGTAGAATTCCTGGGACTGAACCCGGAAGACTCCAAAGTAATCGTTTGCCATCTGGGTAACGGATCTTCTATCAGTGCCGTAGTAAACGGAAAATGTGTAGATACCACCATGGGTCTGACTCCACTGGAAGGTGTTGTTATGGGAACCCGTTCCGGTAACATCGATCCGGCTATCATGGAATTCATCGCAAAGAAAGAAAACCTGGATATCTCCCAGATAATGAATGTACTGAATAAAAAATCCGGTCTGTTCGGTCTGTCCGGCGGTCTGTCAAGTGACTTCCGTGATCTGAACGAAGCAGCAGAAGGCGGAAACCAGGATGCAGCAAATGCAATCGATGTTCTGGCATACGGTATCGCAAAATTCGTTGGCGGCTATGTAGCAGCTATGAACGGTGTAGATGCGATCGTATTTACCGCAGGTATCGGTGAGAATGCAATTCCGGTACGTGAAAAAGTAGTAAGCTATCTGGGTTACCTGGGAGTTACACTGGACAAAGATGCAAACGGACACAGAGGAGAAGAAATCGTAATTTCTACTCCGGATTCCAAAGTAAAAGTTGCAGTAATCCCGACAAACGAAGAACTGGCTATCTGCCGTGAAACAGTAGCTCTGGTATAAAAACAGAGAAAAACTGTAAGATTATATATAAAAGAAAGTCCCCTTTTGACTGTAAGCCGAAGGGGATTTTCTTCCCACTGAAAGACAGGACAATCTATAATTATTGTAAAAATATTTCAGAAATATTGCAGGTTGTCAGGAAAAAACAGTTGACAAAAAGAAAATGCTTCTGTATAATTGGAGAAGTGTGGTTAGGAGTGAATTATGCTGATTGATTTATCCAAATTACTGACTCATGAAGGAAAGCAACAACAGGTAGAAATATTGCCGTCAGGAGATACTTTTTCCTGTGAACTGGGTGAGTTTTCTTATGGAGAGAACGAGCCGGTGATGCTGACGATCAAGCACAAAGAGAATCAGATTCTGAGTATCCGTGCGGAAGGTCAGGTTGCTGTATGGATTCCATGTTCCAGATGTCTGGAGCCGGTGCTGGTATCATGTCCGGTCGATTATGACGAGGAGATTGATATGAAGCTGTCCGAGGAAGAACGGATTGAGGCATTGGATGAAAGCAGTTTTATCCAGAACAAAGAGCTGGATACCGATAAGCTGTTGCATAATGAAATACTAATCAATTGGCCAATGCGGGTACTCTGCAAAGAGGACTGTAAAGGAATCTGTAGCCGTTGTGGAGCAAATCTAAATCAGGGATCCTGTGATTGCGATACGGCAGATTTAGATCCCAGAATGGCTGTTATCAGTGATATATTTAAGAATTTTAAGGAGGTGTAACTGATGTCCATCTGTCCAAAGAATAAAACATCCAAAGCCAGAAGAGATAAAAGAAGAGCAAACTGGAAAATGGCTGCTCCGAACCTGGTAAAATGCAGCAAATGTGGTGCGCTGATGATGCCTCACAGAGTATGCAAAGCTTGTGGTTCCTACAACAAGAGAGAAATCGTTTCTCAGGAAGCTTAATTCAAGCAATTAGAAAGCAGATCCGTATGGGTCTGCTTTTTTTGTATGGGAAACAGGAGACAATTTCTTCCACAGCGTTCTAGTCAGGGCACAGCGATGGAAGGATAATGGAATTCTCAATAAAAAGAGTAATCAAAACTGCTCCACTGGATCAACTGTTGCTATACAATACAAAAAAACCGGCAGACCCTCAAAGCCTGCCGGTTCTCTCTTGTTTCTTAAAATTATAATTTTACAACGTTAGCTGCCTGCATTCCGCGAGCGCCTTCGGTTAAATCATAAGTTACAGCCTGTCCTTCGTCTAAGGATTTGAAGCCTTCTCCCTGGATTGCAGAGAAATGAACGAATACATCTGCTCCGTCTTCTCCTGTGATGAAACCATAGCCTTTTTCAGCATTGAACCATTTTACAGTTCCCTTGTTCATGATATTACCTCCATAAAAATAAAATAAATAGAAAATATAATGCAGAAGAATAATTCCAGAGATAAAAAAAACCACCCGGCTCTGGAGATTAGCATTGATAAAATAAATAATAATCCCGTTCAGCCCGATGGGTAATATTAGATATATCCAATTTCCTTCTACAATGCTCATTATAGTTGGAATATTTGTAAAAGTCAAGCAGAAAAAGGCTTTATTTCAGTACAGTTTTCGTGTATGATAGTAGATGGAAAACAGGGTTCCTTACAGAAAGAGGGAACGAAAAAAAGTGTGAAGATATGCAAAAGATGCAGAAGCTTCAGGAAAGGATGCAATATGAAAATCCTGATAAAAAATGGTCATGTGATCGATCCGGATACAAAGCTGGATCAGGTTGCAGATGTACTGTTGGAAGATGATAAGATCCAGGAAGTGAAAGAGAACATCAAAGAAGAAGCCGATCGGGTGATCGATGCCAGAGGCTGCTACGTCATGCCGGGGCTGATCGATATGCATGTACATCTGCGCGATCCGGGGCTGACACATAAAGAGGATGTATTTACCGGATCGAAGGCTGCGGCAAGGGGTGGTGTTACAACACTGGTTGCCATGCCAAACACAAAACCGGTCATTGATAATCCAGAACGACTTTCTTATGTGAAAAATAAAGCAACGCAGTGTAATCTGGTCAATGTCCTGCAGGCAGGAGCTATCACTCAGGGGATGAAAGGCGAGGAACTTTCTGATATTGAAGGGATGGTTCAGGCGGGCGCGCCGGCGATCAGTGAGGATGGAAAATCTGTTATGAATGCGCAGATTTATAAAGAAGCGATGCAGATCGCAGCACGCCTGAATATTCCGGTACTGGCACATTGTGAAGATATTCATATGGTAAACGGCGGCTGTATGAACGAAGATACCAATTCCGAGAAGTTTGGTCTGCCTGGAATATGTAACGCAGTGGAAGATACTATTGTAGCAAGAGATATTTTGATCGCAAAAGATACCGGATGCCACCTGCATCTTTGTCATTGTTCCACAAAAGACAGTGAAGTGATGCTGCGTCTGGCAAAAGAAGACGGAATCTCTGTATCCGGTGAGGTATGCCCGCATCATTTTACCCTGACTTCGGATGATATCGTGGAGGGAGACACCAATTACAAGATGAATCCGCCGCTGCGTACCAAAGAAGACCGGCAGGCACTTCTGGAAGGTCTGAAAAATGATGTTTTTGATGTGATCAGCACTGACCATGCACCACATACGATGGTGGAAAAGGGTGTTTCTATGAAGAGCGCGCCGTTTGGTATCGTGGGACTGGAAACCAGTGTATCTCTGACCATCACCGAACTGGTGGACAAAGGATGGATCACACCGATGCAGATGGCAGAAAAGATGAGTTACAATCCGGCAAAGATCCTGCATCTTACCAACAAAGGATCCCTGAAACCGGGAAAAGATGCGGATGTGGTTGTGATCGATCCGAAAGAATCGTATGTGATCGATGTGAAAGATTTTGTATCGAAGGGTAAGAACACACCGTTCCATGGTAAAAAAGTAAACGGCAAAGTGAAAGTGACGATTTGTGGTGGAAGAGTCGTATATGAAGATAAATAAACAGGAAACAGACAATATACAGAAAGCAAAAGGCGAGGAGAAAAACAGATGATTAACAAATTGATTGAGAAAATTCAGAAAACACATGCACCGATCGTAGTAGGTCTTGATCCGATGTTAAATTATGTACCGGAACACATCCAGAAACGTGCATTTGCAGAGTACGGTGAGACACTCGAAGGTGCAGCAGAAGCCATCTGGCAGTTTAATAAAGAAATCGTGGATGCTACCTATGATCTGATCCCGGCGGTAAAACCACAGGTTGCCATGTATGAGCAGTTCGGTATCGAAGGTGTGAAAGCATTTAAAAAGACCGTGGATTACTGCCATGAAAAAGGACTGGTAGTCATCGGTGATGTAAAACGTGGAGATATCGGTTCCACTTCCGAGGCTTATGCGGTAGGTCATCTGGGAAAAGTAAAAGTAGGTTCCCAGCAGTTCGCAGGATTTGATGAGGATTTTGCTACTGTCAATCCGTATCTCGGTTCTGACGGCATCAAACCGTTCATCAAGGTTTGCAAAGAGGAAAACAAAGGCCTGTTTATCCTGGTGAAAACTTCCAACCCGTCCAGCGGAGAGTTCCAGGATCGTCTGATCGACGGTCGTCCGCTGTATGAGTGGGTAGGAGAACAGGTAGATGCGTGGGGCAAAGAACATATGGGCGATTCCTACAGCTATATCGGTGCGGTCGTAGGAGCAACGTATCCGGAACAGGGAAAAGTATTAAGAAAACTGATGCCGAAGACCTTTATTCTGGTACCTGGCTACGGCGCACAGGGCGGAAGAGGAAAAGATCTGGTACATTTCTTTAATGAAGACGGACTGGGTGCGATCATCAACTCTTCCAGAGGTATCATCGCAGCATACAAACAGGAAGCATATGCACAGTTTGGATCTCAGAACTTTGCAGAGGCATCTCGTCAGGCGGTAAAAGATATGATCGCAGATATCGACGGTGCATTGCAGGCGGCAAAATAAACTGGAAAAGACAGGAGTATCGAACATGAAAAAGAAAGAAATCTGTACTGTGATCCGTCAGAAAGAAATTGGTGACGGAATTTTCAGCATGTGGATTCAGACGGAAAACATCGGGAAAGAAGCAAAACCGGGACAGTTTGTATCGTTGTATAGTAAGGATGGAAGCAAACTACTTCCCCGTCCGATCAGTCTTTGTGAGATCGACCGGGAAAACAGTCGCCTTCGCCTGGTGTACCGTGTCACGGGAGCGAAGACCGGAACCGAAGAATTTTCCGGACTGAAAGCCGGAGATACGATCCCAGTGATCGGACCGCTGGGAAATGGTTTCCCTGTAGAAAAAGCAGAGGGAAAACGAGTTTTTCTGATGGGCGGAGGTATCGGAGTACCGCCGATTCTGGAACTGGCAAAACAGATGCAGTGCGAGAAAAAACAAATCGTTGTGGGATACCGCAACGCGCAGACCTTCTTAAAAGAAGAATTTGAAGCAGCCGGAGAACTGTATATTTCCACAGAAGATGGCAGCGTGGGAACAAAGGGAAATGTAATGGATGCGATCCGGGAACAGAAACTGGAAGCGGATATCATCTATGCCTGCGGTCCGACACCGATGCTTCGGGCGATCAAACAGTATGCCGAAGCAAATAACATCGAATGTTATATTTCACTGGAAGAGCGTATGGCATGCGGTATCGGTGCCTGTCTGGCATGTGTCTGCAAGTCAAAAGAAAAAGATGCACACAGCAACGTGAACAACAAGAGAATCTGTAAAGACGGACCGGTCTTTCTTTCTACGGAGGTGGAAATCTGATGAATATGAGTGTAAATATTGCCGGCGTAGAATGGAAAAATCCGGTAACTGTGGCATCCGGAACATTTGGATCTGGAGAAGAATTTTCAGAATATGTGGATCTGAACCGTCTGGGAGCAGTGACCACCAAAGGTGTGGCAAATGTTCCGTGGAGCGGCAATCCTACCCCGCGCGTGGCAGAAGTCTACGGTGGTATGATGAATGCGATTGGTTTGCAGAACCCTGGAATTGATCTGTTCTGCAAAAGAGATATCCCGTTTCTGAAACAGTACGATACAAAAATCATTGTCAATGTATGCGGACACGCACCGGAAGAATATCTGGCGGTGGTAGAACGGCTGGCAGACGAACCGATTGACATGATGGAGATCAACATTTCCTGCCCGAATGTCAATGCAGGATTTCTGGCTTTCGGTCAGGATGCACATCATGTGGAAGAACTGACCGGACAGATCAAAAAAATCGCAAAACAGCCGGTGATCATGAAACTGACACCGAATGTAACGGATATCACAGAGATTGCAAAGGCAGCGGAAGCCGGTGGTGCCGATGCGGTATCTCTGATCAACACACTGACCGGTATGAAGATCGATATCAACAGAAAGACCTTTGCCCTGGCAAATAAAACCGGCGGCGTATCCGGTCCGATCGTAAAACCGATCGCTGTCCGTATGGTCTACCAGGTGGCACAGGCAGTCAACATCCCGATCATCGGTATGGGTGGTATCTCCTGCGCAGAGGACGCAATTGAGTTCATCCTTGCCGGAGCAAGCGCTGTATCTGTGGGAACCGCCAACTTCCACAATCCGGCAGTGACGATGGAAGTGATCGACGGAATCGAAGCCTATATGAAGAAAAACGGTTTCTCATCCGTAAAAGATATGGTTGGTATTGTCAAATAGTAAATTTATTAATTTACCACTTGAAAGTAACAGAACCTTTTGCTATAATAAGAGCCGACAAAGGCGTCAGAAGAAAGAAATATTTCTTCTGGCGCCTTTTGCGTAAGATTAAAAAGCGTAAGAAAAAAGGAGGATGTTATTATGAACGCAGGAGACACTGGATTTATGTTGATCTGCACGGCACTGGTATTTTTTATGACACCGGGTCTTGCCTTTTTCTATGGAGGGCTGGTGCGAAGAAAAAATGTGGTAAATACCATGATGGCGTGTACCTTTATCATGGGACTTTCCGTAGTTATGTGGATACTTTTCGGATATTCCCTCTCTTTTGGTGGCAATCACGGCGGAATAATCGGTGATTTCCGATGGTTTTGCCTGAACGGAATCGGAATGGATGATGCAGGACCGTATGCGGCAACGATTCCTCATTTTGTTTATATTGCCTTTCAGATGATGTTTGCAATGATCACACCGGCGCTGATCACGGGATCCCTGGTGGGAAGGGTAAAATTCAAAGCCCTGTTTTTCTTTGTTCTGTTCTGGTCGATTCTGGTATACTATCCGATGGCACATATGGTATGGGGCGAAGGCGGATTCCTGGCAGAGATCGGTTCTGTGGATTTTGCCGGCGGTAATGTGGTTCATATCAGTTCCGGTGTGAGCGCACTGGTATTTGCCATCGTACTGGGAAGAAGAAAAGGTTATGAAAATACAGCATATAGAGTACATAATATACCGTTTGTAGCGCTGGGAGCATTTCTGTTATGGTTCGGCTGGTTCGGATTCAACGCGGGAAGCGCATTGGCAGCGAATGGTTTGGCAGCACATGCATTTCTGACGACAGCGGTGTCCAGTGCCAGTGCGATGCTGACTTGGATGTTGATCGATGTGATCAAGGACGGAAAACCGACACTGGTTGGTGCGTCCACCGGACTGGTCATCGGTCTGGTGGCCATCACACCGGGAGCAGGATTTGTTCCGATCTGGTCTTCTTTCCTGATCGGTGGACTGGTAAGCCCGATCTGCTGCTTTACGATTTCTGCAATTAAAGGGAAACTGAAAATTGATGATGCACTGGATGCCTTCGGATGCCATGGAATCGGCGGTATCTGGGGAGGTATCGCAACCGGAATCTTTGCAAAAAGTTCCATTAACCCGGTGGCACGCTGGGACGGACTGATCTTCGGAGAGTATTGGCTCTTTGTCGCACAGATTGTCGGCATCGTTGTGACGGCAGCGGTTGCTATTGTCGGAACACTGATCTGTCTGTGGCTGGTAAAACGAATTACGCCGATCCGCGTCAGCGACAAAGAAGAGAGAATCGGTCTGGATATCTCTGAACAGGGTGAAAGTGCGTATCCGACCTTCAATGGACTGGATTCATAAAAAGGAGAACAGAAAATTATGATGATAAAAGTAGAAGCCATCGTCAGAGAGGAAGTCTTTGATGATGTCAAACAGGCGTTAAATGATATCAAAGTTAATGGCATCACCGTATCTCAGGTTATGGGATGTGGTACTCAGCGTGGATATAAAAAACTGGTTCGTGGAACTCAGGTGGATGTGGTCATGCAGCCGAAGATCAAATTTGAGATCGTGGTATCTTCCGAAGAATGGGAGAAAAAGACGATCGAGGCGATCCAGAAAGCAGCGTATACCGGAGAGGTGGGAGACGGAAAAATCTTCAGCTATGAGATCCGGACAGCGATGAAGATCCGGACAAAAGAGACAGGATATGATGCGTTGAATTAAACTAAGAGAACGGCGGTTTTTCACTGCCGTTCTTTTGGCATATATACAGAAAAGCGCAGGTTCACGCAACAGTTGAAAAAAAGTGCGTAACGTAGTATACTTATCATAGATATGGAAAAATTCGGGCGCACGCCGCAAAACAGGAGGATGACAGAGCATGGAACAGTATAAGCAGGATTTTATTAAATTTATGGTAGAGAGTGACGTATTAAAATTCGGTGACTTTACGCTCAAAAGCGGAAGAAAATCGCCGTTCTTTATGAATGCAGGTGCTTATGTAACAGGATCTCAGCTGAAGAGACTGGGTGAGTATTATGCAAAAGCAATTCATGATACTTACGGAGATGATTTTGACGTATTATTCGGACCGGCTTACAAAGGAATTCCTCTTGGCGTTGTAACGGCTATCGCCTACAGTGAACTTTATGGAAAAGAAGTACGCTACTGCTCCGACAGAAAAGAAGAAAAGGATCACGGTGCAGATAAGGGAAGCTTCCTGGGAAGTAAATTAAAAGACGGTGACAGAGTCATCATGATCGAGGATGTCACAACTTCCGGTAAATCCATGGAGGAGACCGTACCGAAAGTAAGAAATGCAGCAGATGTAACAATCGTTGGTCTGATGGTATCTCTGAACCGTATGGAAGTAGGAAAAGGCGGAGAAAAATGCGCGCTGGATGAGATCAAAGACCTGTATGGATTTGAAACTGCAGCGATCGTATCCATGGCAGATGTGGTAGAATGCCTGTATAACAAAGAATGCAACGGAAAAGTAGTGATCGACGATGCGTTAAAAGCAGCCATCGACGCATATTATGAACAGTACGGTGCAAAATAAAAAGGGAAAGAGGTAACAGGGATGAACAATGAAAAAATTTACCGGACAATTTCCCACAGCGGCGGTGCCAGCCTTGCACTCGGCATCGTGGTACTGGTGACAGGAATTGTCTCCGGTGTGTTGATGATCGTGACAGGAGCAAAGCTTCTGAAACAGAAATATCAGATTACTTTTTAGAAAGGCGTAAGCCGAAGTACGGGGATCAAGGGGTAAATAAAGAAGTGAAAAAAGAAACAAAAAACAGAATCCGGATCATAAGCTGGATTCTGTTTGTGATTTATATAGGATTGCTGGTCTATTTTCTGTTCCTTTCGGAGGAGTACGGAAGGACAAGCTTTGATCAGCGGATATATCGATACAATCTGACACCGTTTCAGGAAATCAAAAGATTCTGGATCTATCGTCACCGGGTAGGATTCTGGGTGGCATTTCTGAATCTGGCGGGAAATGTGATCGGTTTCCTGCCGTTTGGATTCTTTCTTCCGATTCTGAGCAGACGCTTACGAAACGGAGCTGTGGTAACGGCTCTTGGATTTGGCTTAAGTCTTCTGGTGGAATCGATCCAGCTGGTTTTTAAAGTGGGATGTTTTGATGTGGACGATCTGATCTTAAATACACTGGGTGTATTGCTCGGGTATCTGTCCTTTTGGATCTGTAACGGGATAAGGAGAATGATTTATGAGAAGAAAATTTAAATACACATTTACCAGAAAAGAAGAGACAGAGGGCGGTTTTTCTTCACTGGTTTTTGCCGGCTGCTCGCTGCTGCTGTTTCTGGTATCTGCGTGTCTCTCTTTTTTCTGGGAAGGGAAAGCAGAAAGCTGGATCGGAGCGCTTGGTCTGATGGCAGTGCTTTTTTCGGTCAGCGGCTTTGTGATCGGAATGAAGAGTTTTAAAGAAAAAGGAAAAAATTATCGGTTCAGTGTGATGGGGGCGATGGCAAACGGAGTGATCTCCGTGGGCTGGCTGGCACTGATCCTGATTGGATTATAAAACGAGAACAAGTAAAAAGAAATGTAGAGGGATTGCCTGTGGATGAATTAGCAAAAGAAAGATATGATCTGGCTGTGGAAAGGATCCGCGAGATCCGGGAGGAAAAGACGGTGGCAGAGCCGTATCTGGACTTTTTTACAAAAACAGCCGGATTTCTCGAAGAGATGATCCGCCTGCGCGACCGGGTGGAAGCCGGAGAGATGAAAAAACTGTCCCTGGAAGAGCTGCGCCGGGAAAATACGCAGTGCTATCAGGATATTCTGCCGGAGAACTACCCGACTTCCTATGCAAGTCCGGATTATGCGGCAAAGATGCTGGGAGAAGATTTAGGCGTTTTATTAAGTTTTCTGTATACAGAACTTCGCGGAATGATCGTGTATGCCTGGGAGCAGAAAAACTGGGATTTTCTGGTGGGACTGGAACTGTTTTTGCAGGTGTACAGCGAGTTTGAGGACGGGGAAGTACCGACGAGAGAAAATGTACGGAAAATCTTATACTGGTATGTGAACGATTACTGTCAGGAGATGGTAGAAGAACGGGTGCGCCAGGCGGTGGATCCGTCACTGGATTTTGCAGTAAAGATCATAAAAGATGCAGATCTGAAGGATCTTCGGTATCTGTATCAGTTCGGTGAATATGTGACCGAAGAGGAAGAAAAGACTGCCGCCTTTTTAAATACATTGCCGGAAGAAGAAATTACTGCGATGGCGTGTACCTATACGGAAGGTTATCGGATCGGTTTTATCGCTACCGGCAAAGATCTGTCCAGAAAGAAAACCGTGAATATTCGGTATGTGCTGGGATTTGAGCGGATGATCCGTGCTGCGATTACGCAGTTTGAGCAGATGGGATTACAGCCGGTGATCTACCGGAGTGCTGTGCACATGGTAAATAAGGGACTGCACCGGATCGGCTATTACGGAGCGATTCCGAATCCACAGTTTGACTATGACCACCGTAACGATATTGCACTGTATCTGGATGATGATTTTGTCAGCCGGAAGCTGCGGGCAACCCGCGGGGCATACGAAGCGTATAAGGAACTGGCGGGTGTGCATGCCGGACCTGCCGTTGTGGAAATCTTCGGAGAACGGCCATTTGTACCGGAGACCTGTGAATATGCGATGAAGCTTACGGAAAAGCAGCAGAAGTTAAAAGTGCATATGCAAAATGAGATTGGTCAGATCACGAACCGCTATATCAAAGGCGAGGAGAGAAGTTTCACGATCATCGCCTATCCGGTACCGGCGATCGGAGATCAGTTTGAAGAAATCTTTCGTGAGACGGTAAAAATCAATACGTTGGACTATAATCTGTATCAGCAGATTCAGCAAAAGCTGATCGATGCACTGGATCTCGGAACGAGTGTGCATATTCTGGGAAAAGGTGAAAACCGGACAGATCTGCGTGTACAGCTACACAAGCTGGAAGATCCGGAAAAACAGACAAATTTTGAAAACTGCGTGGCAGATGTCAATATCCCGGTGGGAGAAGTCTTTACCTCCCCGAAACTGACGGGAACAAACGGAAAACTGCATGTAACAAAAGTTTATCTGAATGAACTGCAGTATCAGAATCTGGAACTGGTTTTTACAGATGGAAAGATTACAGAGTATAGCTGCACCAATTTTGATTCCGAAGAGGAAAATAAAAAATACATCCGGGAAAATATTCTCTATCATCACCCGACACTTCCGATGGGTGAGTTTGCGATCGGAACCAACACAACGGCATACCGGGTGGCGAGAGAATATGGTATCGAGGCGAAACTTCCGATCCTGATCGCAGAAAAGACAGGACCGCACTTTGCAGTGGGAGATACGTGTTACAGCTGGGCAGAAGATACGAAAGTATATAACCCGGATGGAAAAGAGATCATAGCGAGAGACAATGAAGTCTCGATCCTGAGAAAAGAAGATGTGAGCAAGGCGTATTTTGGCTGCCACACCGATATCACGATCCCGTACGATGAACTGGGAGCTATTCTGGTGGAGACGGAGGACGGAAGAGAGATTTCGCTGATTCAGGATGGAAGATTTGTGCTTGCAGGAACAGAAGAACTGAATAAAGAGCTGGATGCGCTGGAAAAATAAAAAAGTACACAGAGGATAAAAAAGCGACCGGAAATCAGAGAGAACCTTGAAAAGTTCTGAGTTGATTTCCGGTCGCTTTTGAAATTTGAGCAGGTAAAATAAAAATTGACAGAAATTACAGGCAATGCTAATGTAAAAGAGAAAAAAAGCAAAAAACACAGTAACTATTCAGTAGCCACTGTACCGCGAAGTGTTTTGGCATGAATATGCCAAAATCCTGAGACATACAAGCCAAAATGCCATCACCGAAGGTGATTTTAAATGCATTTTGGCTCGTAACTGTGAAGGTACTGAACAGTTACAAAACACAAAATAATACATAAATACACAGGAAACAGCAAGAGGAGGTATCAAAAGATGAAAGTAGGAGTCATCGGATGTGGCGGAATGGGAACTACCCATTATCTGTCGTTAAAAGCGCTGTCTTCCCAGATGGACGTGGAAGTGGTCGCACTGGCGGACTGCCGGGAAGAATTTTTACAGAAAGCAGCAGCAGAATTTCCCGAAGCGCGGACATATACATATGGAATGGAACTGATCGAACGTGAAAATCTGGATGCAGTACATATCTGCCTTCCAAGCTACCTGCATACAGAGCATGCCGTGGCAGCTATGAAAAAGGGCATGAATGTTCTGGTAGAAAAACCGGTCTGCCTGACCAGAGAAGAAGGAGAACTGCTTTTGGAGACACAGAAAGAAACAGGAGTGAAAGTCATGGTAGGACAGGTGGTGCGTGCCTTTGACGAATACCGCTATCTGAAAGAAGTGTACGCTAACAAGACACTCGGAAAGCTTAAATCGATCGTGATGCAACGTGTGAGCGGCAATGTCCGCTGGGGATTTGAGGGATGGTTCCATGATGAGAAAAAGAGCGGTTCGGTCGTGCTGGATCTTCACATCCATGATCTGGATTTCCTAAGATACATGCTGGGAGAGCCGGATGATTTTGAAGTGCGGGCAACGACATTTGACTCCGGTATGATCAATCAGGTAATTACCACCTATGAGTTCGGCGATGTATTTGCCACGGCGGAAGGGGTATGGGATGTGTCTCCGACACCGAAGTTCCAGGCGGGATTTCGGGCGTATTTTGAGGACGGAACCATTTACTTTAATCAGGCAGGACAGCCGGGACTTGCGGTATACAAAGATGACGGAACAGAGATCATTCCGGAACTTCATCCGGAGTATGAGGGACAGACGAATACCGGTATCAACATCACGAACCTCGGACCATATTATACAGAGATCAAGTATTTTCTGGAATGTCTGCAGGATGGAAAAGAAATCACTCTCGCGCCGCTTCAGGAAGGCGTAAAATCCGTAGAACAGGCATTGGAAGAGTGGGAAGCTGCGAAGCTGTATCTTCGTGAGAAAAAAGAAATGTATATCTGAGAAATACAGGAGGGAACATATGCGGGTAGGAGTGGTCGTCCGTATGGAAGCGGACACAGATATTGATGAAAAATTTGCGGAAGTCCGTGCGATGGGCATGGAGAGCTGTCAGCTGGTATGCTGGGAGCGGAAAATTATCAACGATGAGAAGGCAGCGGAAGCGATTCTGGCGGCAGCCGAAAAACACGGGATTACTATCAGTGCATTCTGGTGTGGCTGGGGCGGACGGAAAGTCTGGGATTTTTATGATGGTCAGCTGACACTCGGTCTGGTTCCGGCAGATTATCGGGCAGAGCGCGTGAGAATGCTTCTGGAAGGTTCCGATTTTGCAAAGAAACTGGGTGTCATTGATTTTGTCACCCATGTAGGCTATATGCCGGAAAATCCATATGATCCTAATTATCAGGGAACACTGAACGCCTGCAAAGAAGTGGCAGAACGGTGCAAAAAGAACGGACAGGTCTTCTTATTCGAAACCGGACAGGAGACGCCGGTTACATTGAAACGTGCGATGCAGGATATTGAAAAGAGCGTGGGCAAAGGATGCGTGGGAGTGAATCTGGATCCGGCGAATCTGTTAATGTACGGAAAAGCCAACCCGGTGGATGCACTGGATGTCTTCGGGGAATACGTGCGCGGTGTTCACGGAAAGGATGGAAAATATCCGACGGATGGACATTTCCTCGGAGAAGAAGTGTCGATCGGACAGGGAAAAGTCAATTATCCTGTATTTATTGCACGGTTAAAAGAAGTGGGATACGATGGAGACATCACCATTGAGAGAGAAATCTCAGGAGAAGAACAGAAAAAAGATATTCTGGCAGGAAAAGAATATCTGGAACAACTGATCGGATAACAGAGAAGAAAAGAGAACAGCCGGTGCGGAGGTTCTCTTTTTTTGCGGAAAGAGGAAGAATCTTTGGTTCTTCCTGGCGATTTTCGTGATTTATATTGACAAGAAGTGACAGACTTAGTATTATTACTAATAAGTAGAGATGAATTAATTAAAACTACTTATAAGAAAAACTAATAAGTATTTATGAGCAAAGGAGACAAGCAATGGCTAAAGTAGGAATTGTTATGGGAAGTGATTCTGACATGCCGGTGATGAGCAAAGCCGCAGCAATGTTGGAAAAATTAGGCGTAGATTACGAGATGACGATTATTTCTGCACACAGAGAACCAGATGTATTCTTTGAATATGCGAAGAGCGCAGAGGAGAAAGGATTTAAAGTAATCATTGCAGGCGCCGGTATGGCTGCCCATTTGCCGGGTATGTGCGCTGCTATTTTCCCGATGCCGGTGATCGGTATCCCGATGCATACCACTTCTCTGGGAGGCAGAGATTCCCTGTACTCGATCGTACAGATGCCGACCGGTATTCCGGTAGCAACCGTGGCAATCAACGGAGGAGCCAATGCAGCGATTCTCGCAGCGAAGATTCTTGCAACATCTGACGATGCGCTGCTCTCCCGCCTGAAAGCATATACACAGGAAATGAAAGAAGAAGTAGAAGCAAAAGACGCTAAATTAAAAGAAGTAGGATACAAGAACTATACAAAATAAAAGTGGCCGCAGGGCAGATGGAGGATCAAGATGGATTACAAGAAAGCTGGAGTAGATATTGAAGCAGGTTACAAATCCGTAGAACTGATGAAGGAACATGTAAAAAGAACCATGAGAGAAGAAGTTCTTGGCGGACTTGGCGGATTTTCCGGTGCATTTTCTCTGAAAAAGATCAAAGAGATGGAAGATCCGGTACTGCTGTCCGGAACAGACGGATGCGGAACCAAAGTAAAACTGGCGATGATCATGGACAAACACGATACCATCGGAATCGATGCCGTTGCCATGTGTGTGAACGATATTGCCTGTGCAGGCGGAGAACCATTATTCTTCCTGGATTACATTGCCTGCGGGAAAAACTATCCGGAAAAAATTGCACAGATCGTAAGCGGTGTGGCAGAAGGATGCGTACAGTCCGATGCAGCCCTGATCGGCGGCGAGACAGCAGAACATCCGGGTCTGATGCCGGAAGAGGAATACGACCTGGCAGGATTTGCCGTTGGTGTCTGCGACAGAAAAGAGATGATCACCGGCGAGAACCTGAAAGACGGAGATGTACTGATCGGTATGGCTTCCACAGGCGTACACAGCAACGGATTTTCTCTTGTAAGAAAAGTTTTCGATATGACAAAAGAATCCCTGGATACCTATTATGACGAACTGGGAACCACACTGGGAGAAGCACTGCTGGCGCCTACAAGAATCTATGTAAAAGCTCTGAAAAATGTAAAAAATGCAGGTGTGACCGTAAAAGCATGCAGCCATATCACCGGCGGCGGATTCTATGAAAATATTCCTCGTATGTTAAAAGACGGTGTTCACGCAGTGATCGAAAAAGACAGCTATCCGATCCCTCCGATCTTTACCCTGATGGCAAAGAAAGGGGATATCGCAGAACAGATGATGTACAACACCTACAATATGGGTATCGGTATGATCGTTGCCGTAGATCCGGCAGATGTGGACAAGACCATGGAAGCTATGCGTGCGGCAGGCGATACGCCGTACGTTGTCGGTAAAATCACAGAAGGTGAAAAGGGAGTGACCTTATGTTAAAAATGGCAGTTCTGGTATCCGGCGGCGGTACCAATCTTCAGGCGATCATCGACAGCATAGCAAACGGAACCATCACCAACGCGGAGATTTCCGTTGTGATCAGTAACAATGCCAACGCCTACGCACTGGAGCGGGCGAAAAAACATGGTATCGAGGCAAGATGCATCTCTCCGAAACAGTATGAGACGCGAGAAGCATTTAACGAGGCGCTTCTGGCAGCGATCCAGTCTTACGATGTAGATCTGGTAGTCCTGGCAGGATGTCTGGTTGTGATTCCGGAGATCATGGTGAAGGCATATCCGAATAAGATCATCAACATTCATCCGGCACTGATCCCGTCTTTTTGCGGAACTGGCTATTATGGACTGAAAGTGCATGAAGGTGTGTTAAAAAGAGGCGTAAAAGTAACCGGAGCTACCGTGCATTTTGTAGATGAGGGAACGGATACCGGTCCAATCATCCTGCAGAAAGCGGTAGAAGTGAAAGAGGGAGATACCCCGGAAGTTCTGCAGCGAAGAGTTATGGAAGAGGCAGAATGGGTGATCATGCCGAAAGCGATTGATCTGATTGCAAATGATAAGATAGAGGTAGTTGACGGACTGGTAAGATCCAGATAGGAGGAAAAGACATGAAAGTACTGATCGTAGGGAGCGGCGGAAGAGAACATGCTATCGCATGGAAAGTGGCACAGAGTCCGAAAGTTGACAAAATCTACTGTGCGCCGGGCAATGCGGGAATTGAAGAATATGCAGAATGTGTCAATATCGGTGCAATGGAATTTGACAAACTGGTGGCTTTTGCAAAAGAAAAAGAGATTGATCTGACCGTTATCGGTATGGACGATCCGCTGGTTGGCGGCGTGGTAGATGCTTTTGAGGCAGAAGGACTGCGCGTGTTCGGACCGAGAAAAAATGCAGCGATCCTGGAAGGTTCCAAAGCATTTTCCAAAGATCTGATGAAAAAATACAACATTCCGACAGCTGCTTATGAAAACTTTACCGATCCGCAGGAAGCACTTGCTTATCTGGAAACTGCAAAATTCCCGATCGTTTTAAAAGCGGACGGACTGGCACTTGGAAAAGGTGTACTGATCTGCAACACACTGGAAGAAGCAAAAGACGGTGTGAAAGAGATCATGGAAGATAAAAAGTTCGGCAGTGCCGGCAATACAATGGTGATTGAAGAGTTCATGACCGGTCGTGAGGTGTCCGTTCTGACTTATGTGGATGGAAAAACCATCAAACCGATGACTTCCGCACAGGATCACAAACGTGCGAAAGACGGAGATCAGGGGCTGAATACCGGTGGTATGGGAACTTTCTCTCCAAGTCCGTTCTATACCGAAGAAGTGGATGCATTCTGTAAGGCACACATCTATCAGGCAACGGTAGATGCGATGGCAGCAGAGGGAAGAGAATTCAAGGGAATCATTTTCTTCGGCCTGATGCTGACTGCCGATGGCCCGAAGGTTCTGGAATACAATGCCCGTTTCGGTGATCCGGAGGCACAGGTCGTTCTTCCGAGAATGAAGACGGATATCGTCGATGTGTTTGAAGCATGTATCGATGGAACACTGGATCAGATCGATCTGGAATTCGAAGACAATGCAGCCGTGTGCGTCGTTCTGGCATCTGACGGGTATCCGGTATTTTATCAGAAAGGCTTCCCGATCAAAGGACTTGATGCATTCAAAGAAAAAGAAGGTTACTATGTATTCCACGCAGGAACCGCAAAGAAAGACGGACAGATCGTGACAAACGGTGGTCGTGTGCTTGGAGTAGTAGCTAAAGGAGATGACCTGAAACAGGCGAGAGCGAATGCGTATAAAGCTATCGATCTTGTAGAGTTTGATAATAAATATTATCGTCATGATATTGGAAAAGCGATTGACGAGGCATAAGATAAGGTAAAAAATAACAGGGGCAGAAGACGAAAGAAGAATCGTTTTCTGCCCCTGTTTTGAAAGATAAAAAATCAACCTTATTCTTCCTCTGGATATCTCATCCCCCAGTCTTTCCGGATCGAGGTCATCATATCCATCACATCGATCGTATAGTCGAGATGCATCCGGTTTTCCTCTCCGGCGACAGCCACTTCCATATCGGCCACTTCGTATTCCAGCGCCCGGTCGGTAGAACCGACGGATACCACTTCTTTGTGACCGTCTTCCGTATAAGTGATGATGGCTTCCTCGCCCCGCGGATACTCGAACAGTTCGATGTAAGCCTTATCAAAAGAAATCGTTCCTCGTTTTGGCTGTTTGGCATGTAGAGACAAAATGACGGTAGCCATCTCCTCCTCTTTGTTTTTCAACAAAATCGATGCCTGCTCGTCCACACCGGTAGGTGCGTATTTTACCTGAGAGAGAATCTGATCTGGCTTTGAGGACATAAACCAGCGAAGGAAAGACAGCGCATACACACCGATATCCAGCAGTGCTCCGCCCGCGAGATTCCGGTTGAAAAAGCGGTTTTTCATGTCATACTCTTTGTAACTTCCGAAGTTCATCTGCAAAAGCCGAAGTTCCCCGAATTCCCCGACATCCATCCGGCTGCGAAGTTCCTTGTAGATTGGCATGTGGAAAATCGTCATGGCCTCGGCAAGAACTACATGATGTTCTTCAGCGAGACGAACTGCTTCTTCTAGTTCTTCAGCGTTGAGGGTAATGGATTTTTCACAGAGTACATGTTTTCCGGCACTTAAAGCCTTACGAAGGTAGGAAATATGTGTGTTATGCGGAGTGGAAATATAGATAATGTCCACCTCATCATCCGAAAATACATCGTCAATCTGATCATAAACTTTATCAATTCCATATTTTTCAGCAAAAGCAACTGCCTTTTCGTGCGTACGGTTTGCTACGGAATATAGTTTCCGTCCGTTTGCAGCAAACGCCTGTGCCAGCTGATTGGCGATCACGCCACATCCGAGAGTAGCCCATTTATATTCTTTCATAACGGTGTCCTTTCTTACTCTTTCTATAAGATTTTGTCATGTATTTATTATAGCGAAGAGAAAAGAAGGGTGCAAGTGGGAAGTAGTGTGTTGACAGTGACTGGAACGGTTCAGATCATTACTTTGCTCCTGTTCACAGTAACATTACCTTTTAGAAACACAGGGAAAATACAGAAAACATTTGCAGAAATAAGGTGAATTGTGTATGATATAATTAAAAATAAAAAGAAAAAAGGGGGGTATCCGATGACGTTGCAAATATATCCTTTTTCAGCATCCGAATCAAAGATTGATGGATTGCGTATTATTAATGTAAAAATGGTGACGGATGATCGAGGCACAGTGAGAGAACTCTATCGAGAGAGCAGCCATTCAGAAGTTTTACCGGAAACACTTTCTTCGTGGAAACAGATAAATTTAACACGTACAAAACGTGGAGCGGTTCGCGGTCTGCATGGAGAAGCCATGGCAAAGCCATGGCAAAGCTGGTTACAGTGGCAACCGGTTCCGTATTTGGTGTGTATGTGGATACAAGACCGGACAGTAAAACATTTGGTGCAGTAGAAACAGTACATATTACACCTGGAATACAGGTTTTTGTTCCACAGGGCGTGTGCAACGGATTTCAGGCGTTGGAAGAAGGAACAGAGTATTTATATTTCTTTGATAACGAGTGGGCTCCGGGAATGTCAGGAACAGCATTGACTCCTTTAGACAATGAACTGGGAATAGAATGGCCGATTCCTATTGAAAAAGACAATCGTGAACAGCTTTCGGAGAAGGATGCCAAAGCACCGACACTTCGGAAATTGAAAGAAATATTAAAATGTGAATAATGTGATTTTATTCTAAATATTACAAAAGAACTTTAGTTGGAAAATTCAAATGAGCACTTGCAAAAACAAGTGCCAAGTGTATAATCTAATCAGAAAGGTAATCGGATATGACTCCGATTTGCCCTCTGTTAAAAACTATTAAAGAAATAGCATCCTCATAAACTTTGGGCGGTAGAGGATGCTATTTCTTTTTGCGTTTCTTTTTACGCTTATGCTTCTTTTTATGATTGTCTATGTAAGACAGAGCCTCGAAAACTACTAACGATAAAGTAAGAACTTCCATTGCGTTCATAGGGCATCACCCTCCTTTCATGAGATCAGAGGGCATCAAATAATCAGAAATCACATCCTGCTTTCTATTTAATTGTACAAATGTAGTATATCACATTGCGAACAGATGTTCAAATGGAAAGTATTCCGTATGAATAGAATAAAAATTAAAACGTTACTGTTCACTCCGTGCCCAGCAACACGCTGCGCGATGCACAGAATTTATGCTGTTCGCATAAATTCGCGCGATATGTCTCGGGTTTTCTGTGATCTTCGCTCACAAAAAACACCTCGCGGGATATTACCAGTGAACAGTAACATTAAAACATTACATTTTCACCCGAACCAACACCGAACAAAAAGACCAACTGGTTTTATCCGCCCTACAGCCACCACAAGATATAGTAATCCCACCACCCAAAACCGTGAGACAGCGTGAGAAAAAAATCGTATCATTCAGACGATAAAAAAAGCAGAAAACCTGAATAAAATCAAAGCTTTCTGCCCTTTTCTCTGTATGCGGGAGATGGGACTTGAACCCACACGAGCATACACCCACAAGATCCTTAGTCTTGCCTGTCTGCCAATTCCAGCACTCCCGCGCGCTTTCTTTCTCTGAAAGACAAGTGATATTATATCGTTGAAAAACAGAAAAGTCAACACTTTTTTTGAAAAAAACACAAAAAAATTTAAAATAGACAGTCAGAGGTCCGCGCGGTATAATAAAGCCGACATAAACATACGATCCCGACAGCGAATGTCAGGCACCGTTTGGCAGGAGGGTATCAATGAACGAGAAAGAGAAAGTATTAACACATCTGGATATTCCATATTCCTATGAGCTGGCAAAACGTATGGAAGCCTACCGGTGTAATCCGGAGCTGGGATATCGGTCGGCAGGATCAAAAGCAGAGTTTCTGACCGGCGAGATGTTAAAAAAAGAGATGGAAGAGATTGGTCTGTCCAGGGTAACGAAAGATGAGATTACCGTAGACGGCTGGGAATTTCGTAAAGCAGTTCTGTATGTACTGGATGAAAATGGAAAGAAACGTGAGATCCGGCTGGGAGCTTACCAGACAAACTGCGTGACTGATGGGGCAGAAGAATATCCGCTGGTCTATGTTGGAAAAGGAACAGAGTTAGACTATAAAGACATCGATGTAAAGAATAAACTGGTATTAGTTGACATTAACCAACGTGACGAATGGTGGATCAATTTCCCGGTATATCAGGCACATCTGAAAGGTGCAAAGGCACTGATCGCGGTGCAGCAGGGCGGCTATGGCGAGATCGATGAAGATGCGTTAAATGCTCAGGATATTGCAGGACCGGCAGATGCTCCTGCATTTTCCATATCCAGAAGAGATGCCCAGTGGCTGAAAGAACAGCTGGATAATCAGCAGAGCCGGGAGCTATGGGTGACACTGGAAGCGGACAGCCGGGTGATGCCGGAGTGTAAAACTTATAATATTACCGGACAGATCCAGGGAAAACACAAAGACCGTCTGATCGTGCTTTCTGCCCATTACGATTCGTATTTTGACGGATTTCAGGATGACAATACGGCGGTGGCCATGATGTTCGGGATCGCGAAAGCATTGATCGATGCTAAGATTCAGCCGGACAATACGATCCTGATCTGTGCGATGGCAGCAGAAGAGTGGGGCGTGATTGATTCGGATTTTGACTGGTCCACAGGTGCCTATGAACAGGTATTTACCGCACATCCGGAATGGGTGGGAAAGGTGATCGCCGACCTGAACTTTGAACTTCCGGCCCTGGCACACGGAGCCGGTGCGCGGATCCGAAGCTGTTATGAATATCAGCCATTTTTGGAACAATTTCTGGAAGACCTCCCGGTTCTTACGAGAGCGTATCCGGAGGATGCATCCGTGGTATCTCCGATCGAAACCTGGTCCGATGACTTTTCGATGGCGATCGCAGGCATCCCGTCCATGGTAAATGATTTTACCGGCGGAAGTTTTATGGAGACACACTATCACTCACAGTTTGACAACGACGAATACTACGATCCGCAGGTCTACCAGTTCCATCATGAACTGTATGCACTGCTGATTCTGGCAATCGACGCGACAGCCGTAGTACCACTTTCCTTTACCGGTGTTATGAAACGCGCACAGGAAGGTCTGGAACTGGTAAAATCCTGTGAAAACAGCTGTCTGGAAGAAAAATACGAAACAATCAGCAAATTACTGACCGGAGCAGAAAAACAGCAGGAAGAAAATTACCGGTGGATCATGCAGAAAAACAGTGCATATAAAGCGTGCGAAGATCCGGAACAACGGGAAACACTGTATCAGAGCCTGCGACAGACAGAGACAGAACTTCTGAAACGCTTCAAAACAGAACAGGATGCATTTGTCCGCATTGACTGGTACGGAAATGTATTCTATCCACATGAGATTTTACTGAGAAATATCCACCTTTTAGAGGGAGCCAAAAAGAATCTCGAAGAGGGAGAACTTTCGGTGGCACTCAGAAAACTGTATGATGTGGATAACAATGCCTATGCATTTATGTTTGATAAAGAAGTCTACAGACATTTTACCGATTATGTGTACCATCAGCCGAAAGAACGGCTGAAATGGGGATACAGACGTCTGATGCAGCATGAAAATCTGTACGATCTGGTAAAACAGCTGCTGAAAAAAGAAGAAGCAGGAGAAAAAGACTGTCAGGAAGAGGCAGCAGGACTTGCAAAAGTAATCGATAAACAGTACAAAATGGCAGAACAGACAATGGAAGAGATTTATCAAACCGTAAAAGAACATTTTGTGCATCCGATACAGGAACAATAAGAAAGGTGACGGGGAAACCCGCTGAAAAATATGGAAAGCGATAAGTTATATCGGGTAAAAAAAGAAGATTTACCTAAGTTAGAGGAACTTTTAAACATTTGTTTTGCACACGATCCGTTGTACGAGACACTGATCCCGGATCCGGATGTGAGAAAACGTCTGATGCCGGAGCTGTTCCACTGCGATATGGATGAATTCTATGAAACATGTGAGATTTTTGCAGACAGCGAAGAACTTAACAGCGTGCTGGTGGTATCCGATGAGACGGAGTCCTACAATCTGTTTCATTTCCTGCTGACAGAAGCGAAGGCTACCCTGCAAAATGATCTGTATCTGATCAAGGAGGATCCGTCTTTTCATACCTTTTATAATTTTATCAAAGGCGGTGACTACCTGAATTCGAGCTGGACACAACAGCTTCATCAGACAAAACGACTGCATATTATTTACCTGGCGGTTCATCCAAGGATGCAGCACCACGGAATGGCAGCGATGCTGATGGATGAAGCAATCCGGTATGCCCAGGAACATGGAATGATGATTTCACTGGAAACACACAACGAAAAAAATCTGGAATTCTACAAAAAGTTCCAGTTCAAAGAGTATGGAATCTTAAAAAAGAACTTTAATCTGAAACAATACTGTCTGATCCGGGAATATCAGTAAGGGTCTGCTTTACAAACCGTGGGATCTGTTATATGATGTATAACACACAGAAAAGAGAAAGCAGGGTAAACAGATGCAGATAGAATTGCTGGAGATAGATTTTAACAGCGAAGAAGCAATTTATATGCAGCTTCGCAACCAGATCATACTTGGAATCGCCACATCCAGACTGCAGGACGGAGATACCCTTCCGTCAGTAAGACAGATGGCAGAATGTATCGGAATTAATATGCATACAGTAAATAAAGCGTACGCTGTTCTCAGAAAAGAGGGCATCGTATCTATAGACCGGAGAAAAGGTGCAGTGATCTGCATCGATTCAAACAAACTGCTGGCACTGGAAGAAATGCGTCAGAATCTGTATATCATTCTGGCCAAGGGGCGATGTCATAACATTTCCCGGCAGGAAGCACATCGGCTGCTGGATGAAATCTATGATATGTGGGAGCAATCCCCCGAAGACCCGTTAGAATAATCTGCGGGCAAACAGGATACGAAAAATGGAGGATAGAACGCTGCATGAGTACACAATATACGAATCAGGCAAAGACAGCGGTAAAATATGCGGAAAAGACAGCACGCAGATACAAACATAGTTATATCGGAACCGAACATTTACTGGCAGGTCTTTTACACGAAGAAGAGGGAACGGCCGGTATGGTTCTGCGCGACATGGGAATCAGTGAAGAACGGCTGATGGAAATGATCCGGAAACTGATTGCACCAGAAGAGAGTAATGTGCTGACTGCGGACCGGGCAGGATATACCCCACGGGCGACAAGAATGCTGGAAGGAGCTGTGGAAGAAGCAGATGATCTTCGCAGTGAAAAGATAGGAACAGAACATCTTCTGCTTGCGATGCTGCGGGAAGTTGACTGTATGGGAACCCGTCTGCTGCACACGATGGGAGTAAATATCCGAAAACTGCAGAATGAAGTTCTGGCAGCGATGGGAGAAGAAGTTGCCAATCCAAGAGATAACGGCAATGCACGATCCAGAAATGAAGCGGCTACAGGCACGCCGACACTGGATCAGTACAGCAGAGATCTGACTGAGATGGCTCGTCAGGGAGTTATGGATCCGGTGGTCGGAAGAGAAGATGAGATTGGTCGGGTAATCCAGATTTTGAGCCGCCGGACGAAAAACAATCCCTGTCTGATCGGAGAACCGGGTGTTGGAAAAACAGCGGTAGTAGAAGGACTTGCCCAGCGGATCACGCAGGGACTGGTGCCGGAAAAAATGAAAAATAGACGGCTGGTTGTTCTGGATCTGTCCGGTATGGTGGCAGGATCCAAGTACCGCGGTGAATTCGAAGAAAGAATCAAAAAAGTAATTGCAGAAGTGATGGAACATCCGGGGATTCTGCTGTTTATTGATGAATTGCATACAATTATCGGAGCAGGCGGTGCGGAAGGAGCACTGGATGCATCCAATATTTTAAAACCTTCTCTTTCGAGAGGAGAGATCCAGATTATCGGTGCGACCACGATTGAAGAATACAGAAAACATATCGAAAAAGATGCGGCACTGGAACGAAGATTTCAGCCGGTTACGGTAGAAGAACCGACGCAAGAGCAGGCAGTTGAGATTCTGAAGGGATTACGCCCTTATTATGAAAAACATCACGGAGTCACTATTACCGATGAGGCGCTGGAGGCAGCAGTCAAGATGTCTATCCGTTATGTTGCAGACCGGCATCTGCCGGACAAAGCCATTGATCTGATGGATGAAGCATCTTCACGGGTACAGTTAACAGGTATTACAGTGCCTCCGCAGTTAAAAGAGGTAGAGCAGAATCTACATGCACTTGCCGAAAAAAAAGAGGAAGCGATCAGGGAAGGTGATTTTTCAAGAGCGCGGGAGTTGCAGGAAGGACAAAAAGAGCTGGAAGAATCCTACGAAAAATTGAAAAAACGTCAGGAACAGCGCTATAAAAATAAAAAAATGCAGGTAACCGAAGAAAATATTGCCCAGATCGTATCCAGCTGGACCAAGATTCCGGTACAGAAACTTGCCCAGAAAGAGTCCAAACGTCTGGCAAGCCTGGAAAAAGAACTGCACAAACGGGTGATCGGTCAGGAAGAAGCGGTGGAAGCGGTGGCGAAAGCAATCAAGCGAGGACGCGTGGGACTGAAAGATCCGGCAAGGCCGATCGGTTCTTTCTTGTTTCTAGGACCGACCGGTGTTGGTAAGACAGAACTGTCTAAAGCACTGGCAGAGACAGTCTTTGGCTCCGAGCAGGCGATGATCCGTGTGGATATGTCGGAATACATGGAAAAGCACAGTGTATCAAAACTGATCGGCTCACCGCCGGGATACGTGGGATATGAAGAAGGTGGTCAGCTTTCCGAGAAGATCCGGAGAAATCCATACAGTGTGATTCTGTTCGATGAGATTGAAAAAGCACATCCGGATGTATTTAACATTTTATTACAGGTGCTGGATGACGGTCATATCACAGATGCGCAGGGCAGAAAAGTGGATTTTAAACAGACCTGTATCATCATGACATCAAACGCCGGTGCACAGTCAATCGTAGAACCAAAACGTCTTGGATTTTCTCAGGGAGAAGACAAGAAGAAAGACTACGAAGATATGAAACGCGGTGTTATGGAAGAAGTGAGAAGAATCTTTAAGCCGGAATTCTTAAATCGTGTCGATGAGATCCTGGTCTTCCATATGCTGGATAAACAGGAAATTCGCCAGATTGTTAATATTCTGGTAAAAAAACTGGAGAAACGATGCAAAGAACAGCTGGATATCGAACTGGTTGTCCGAAACAATGTAAAAGACTATCTGGCAGAAAACGGATTTGACAGCAAATATGGTGCACGACCTCTGAAAAGAGCGATCCAGAACAAATTGGAAGACAGGATGGCAGAGGAGATACTGGATGGAAAGATTCACAGAGGGGATCGGGTTATTGTGTCTGTATCTAAAAAAGTTATTAAATTTTCAGTCAATGACTAGATGTTTTTCTGAATTTATTATATAATATCTACAAAACAAAAGCAGCGTCAGAGATGGCGGAACGCACAGAGGAAAACTAGGAGGATATTATGGCTACGATTAAAGAATTGATCAGAACAGAAGCAGCTGGAGGAATCAGTTTCGGTAATTATGAACTGGATACCAAGACGAAACTTTCTGATTATGAATATGATGGTGACTTATATAAAGTAAAAACCTTTAAGGAGATTACAAAGCTGGAGCGAAACGGAATGTTCGTATACGAATCCGTTCCGGGAACCACAGTTTTAGATATGAAGATCGGAAATAACGGTATGGTATTTTCTGTAGAAGGGACAGATAATACACAGATTACAGTAGAGATGGAAGCGGATTGCGAATATAAAGTACTTCTGGATGATGTGAGCGTTGGCCATATGAAAACCAATCTGGGAGGAAAATTATCTTTCAGCGCAGACCTATCCCCGGATAAAGCCGTGTGCGTAGAGATTGAAAAATTATAAGCAATCAAAAGCTTGTGATAAAAAGAGCTGTCGTCTTACCGGAAAACGGTAGGGCGGCAGCTTATGTTGTATATGAGGATGAACAGGAGTAGAAAAGAGCATGGCAAAAGCGAAGAAAACAGTATTTTTCTGTCAGGAATGTGGATATGAATCACCAAAATGGATGGGACAGTGCCCGGGATGCAAAAGCTGGAATACGTTTGTGGAAGAGACCGTGAGTCCGAGCCAGACAAAACATCAGGAGGCAGCAGGAAGAAAGAAAGTAGAACCCGTGGCACTTTCCGAGATTTCCCTGGATGAAGAAGACCGTATCCATACAAGTATCAAAGAACTGGATCGGGTTCTTGGCGGCGGGATCGTGCAAGGCTCGATGACGCTGGTAGGTGGTGATCCGGGTATCGGAAAATCCACGCTCCTTTTGCAGGTGTGCAGAAATCTGGCAGATCAAGTATCCGTTCTTTATATCTCCGGTGAGGAATCATTAAAACAGATCAAACTGCGGGCACAGAGAATCGGTGCGTTTGGAGACCGGCTGCGGCTGCTGTGTGAGACTAATCTGGATATGATCCGCCAGGTGATTGAAAAAGAAAAACCAACAGTAGTTGTGATCGACTCGATACAGACTATGTACAACGAAGAGGTATCCTCTGCTCCCGGAAGTGTGTCGCAGGTAAGAGAATCCACAGGGGTGTTGCTGCAGATAGCAAAAGGACTTGGGGTTTCCATATTTATCGTTGGTCATGTGACAAAGGATGGAAATGTAGCAGGGCCGAGAGTGCTGGAACACATGGTAGATACAGTGCTTTATTTTGAGGGCGATCGCCATGCATCCTACCGGATTCTGCGTGGAGTAAAGAATCGTTTTGGATCTACCAATGAGATCGGTGTCTTTGAGATGCGTGAAGAGGGGCTGGTGGAAGTGGAAAATCCTTCGGAGTTTATGCTGGCGGGAAGACCAGAGGGAGCATCCGGTTCCGTAGTAGCCTGCTCCATGGAGGGAACCAGACCGATCCTGATAGAAATCCAGGCACTTGTATGTGCCAGCAACTTCGGAATGCCGAGAAGAACGGCAGCAGGTACGGATTATAACAGAGTTAATCTTTTGATGGCCGTACTGGAAAAACGTCTGGGGCTTCATCTCTCGGCAAGTGATGCATATGTCAATATCGCCGGGGGAATCCGTATGAATGAACCGGCGGTGGACCTGGGAATCCTGCTTGCGGTGGTATCGAGTTATAAAGATATTGTGATTGATGATAAAGTGCTGGTATTCGGAGAGGTTGGTCTGAGCGGCGAAGTGCGTGCGGTAAGCATGGCAGAACAGAGAGTACAGGAAGCAAAAAAACTGGGCTTTACCACGGTAATCCTTCCGGCAGCATGCATGAAAAGTGTAGGACAGGAAACAGAAATCACCCTGATTCCGGTGGAGAACATCAGAGATGCAGTTCGTTTTCTGGAACAGAAAAGATAATGTAAGAAGCATATAAAAGGAAATGTAAAAAAATGTCAAAAGGTAGTTGACGAAAACAGAAATAAATGCTATTATATCAGAGTTGCAGCTGACAAACACGGTTGAAAAAAGAAATGAAAAAAGTTCTTGACAATATAAAGTGAGTTGTGATAAGATATCGAAGTTGACGCTGATGAGTCGAAAAGTTAAAAATAACTTCAAAAAAAGTTGAAAAAACTTCTTGACAGGCAGGAAACGACATGATATAATAGCAAAGCTGTTTGAGACAAACG
>OIYE01000491.1_pt1 | contig 33012 bp, 45 predicted proteins | sample 1588091 | NCBI WGS metagenome assembly OIYE01 (sample SAMN03283265) | human gut metagenome | biome: human-associated habitat; material: feces | host: Homo sapiens | place: USA | collected 2013 | reverse complement strand
GATGTTTTTACAAATATAGTTCAGCTTGCTTTGACATGCGGAATAGGCGTTGTTGCATTTTTTCTTAAAAGAACCATTTCGGAGCTGGATGAATGCAAAAGAAATATTACTGAAATAAAGTCACGTTACGCTTTATCTTCGGAACTTGAAGACTGTAAAAAGGACATTGCAAAAATTAAAGAGGATTACATAACGAAAGAAGATTTCTTCAGAGAGCAAACGGAGAACCGTCGTAAGCTTGATAAAATAATGGATATTCTTCTTGAGATCAAAGGAGGCGGCAAATAGTGAATTATGAAGCAGATAAATTAAAACAGGAAATTGAAAACGGAAATTTCTTTGTAAATAATGGACGTATTCTGCAAATGCTAAATATACTGGCAGGAGATTTCAAAAAATTAACTGAGATCAAATATGTTCTTTCAGATCTGGAGGAATATGAGATTGTCAGAAGCATTGATTATCTGTATGAAAGCGGATATGTAAAGCTAAGAAATACGGATAACGGAAAACCGACAACTCTTGCGGACGCTCCGTTTAAATGTCTGTCGGCAAAGCTTACGGCTGAGGGCGTGCGTATTTTGGTAGGTAAAAAGACAGACGACTGTATTGAACTGTAGGAGGTGTGATATGAACACTCTCGGAAACAGAAGACACAGTATTATTGACGGTCTTGAGCCTGATATTAAAGAGACTGTAGATGAGATGATACGTGCCGGTTTTACCTATCGTGAAATCGTGGACTACATAAAGGATACCGGAACAGAGATATCAATAGGCAGCGTTCACAGATATGTAAAGCATTTCAGGGAGTCTCTTGAAAGATTGAGAGTTTCTCAGGAAAATTTCAGAGCGCTGATGGAAGAAATCAACAGATACCCCGATATTGATATGGCTGAGGGTATACTTCGCATTATAAGCAGTCAGGTACTGGATGCTGTAAGTCAGATACCGTCAGAGGAAATAAAATCAAAGGATTTTGACACTCTAGTCAAATCGGCAGTTTCACTGACCAGAGCGGCAGCATATAAACGTAATGCCGATTTAAAGTCAAAGGAGCTTCTTGAAAACGGAGCGGATCAGTTTAAAACCATGATATTCGATGCCATGGCGGTAAAACGCCCTGAATTATACAGACAAGTCAAAGAATTTTTAAAAGAGGAGGAAGAAAAGCTATGATGTACGTTGTTCAGACTAAAACAGGCTGTGAGCTTTCCTCCGGAGTTTTGTTAAAAAGACTTGGATTTAATATTAAAATTCCCGAAAAGCTTATGAGTATACGCCGTGGAGGCATATGGAGATTGGAAAAGAAGCTTGTATTTACCGGATACATATTTCTTGAATCGGATAAATCCATAACCGAAAAAGATTATTATAAGGTTAAAAATACCGATGGAGTTATAAATTTTATCGGAAAGGGAAAACCGCAGGCAATACGTGAAAATGAAATCCCGTTTATCAATTGGCTCTGGAATAACGGTAAGCCTATAGAACCGTCAAGGGTTTTTGTAACTGTTGACGGAAGAAAGATGATAATGTCAGGACCTCTAAGAAAATACGGAGGAGAATATGCTTCGATCGATATTCGTCAGAGGCGTGCAAAGACTGTGATATCTATCTGCGGAATAAAACATAAGGTCACACTGCCTATTGAACTTATTTAAAAATCTCTGCGTTATGCTGAAGTACGGTTGATGCGTCCCGTACCGATCGGCGCAGCGGAATATATAAAAACGGCTTTTTAAAACTGAATTGCCGAATGGCGAAGCATATCTAAATGAAATATGCGTTAGAAAACGATTCAGACCCTCTTGAAAACCGTTTTAAGAAATTATTGGTGAAATTATATGGGTAAAAACAAAATCGCTTACAGGGGCTGACAGGCCTTTATTTGTATATTCGGAAACGGATTGAAATAAAATATGCCTTTAATAAGCATTATATACTCTTTATAACCGTTTAAAATTATTTGGACGTAAAATTTATCTCTAAAAAATAGAATCGCTTAAAAGGGCATAATTTGCCCTTATTTTTATACCGTGAAAGGACGTGGTATTTTGGGCGCATTAAATAAAAAAAGCATTAGATCTCTGCTTGAAGGAATTGATGAATATGAGGTCAGTCAGAAAAGGATAAAAGGCGGAAATTTAAATAGTATAAAGAGCCTGTATGATGAGTTTTTAAAAACAGACAGCAAGCCGCAGCGTGATAGATTAATCAATGAATTTAAAAAACGCAATGAGGAGTTTGCCGAGTTTATACAGTCAAATCCCGACCTTGTAGAAGCAGAGCTTCAAAAAGCATTGATTCTGGCAGCTTCCGGCGGAGAATATTCAGAAGAAGAAATCACAGTTGACGGTAAGGGAAGAAAAAAAGTAAAGCATATTAAGAAAACGGCTCTGCCTGATGTTTCGGCAGTTCGTGAATTAAGGGAAATGCTAGGCAGCAGCGAAACAGCCGAAAGCAGTATGGCTGAAGCTTGGATAGACGCTCTTCTCGGAGAAGATGAAAATGAACAGGAAGAATAAATACCACAGGCTTATAAAAGCTTTTAAGAAAAAAATCCCCGAATACCGCAAATCTCCCGAACTGTTCGCCTATGAGGTTTGTCGGTTTGAGCCTGACAAATGGCAGAAGGAAGTATTTGCAGATATTGCAAAGTTTCCGAAAGTTTCGTGCGTTCCGGTCAGGGCGTCGGAAAGACCGGTTGTGAAGCTGTTTTGTGCTTATGGTTTCTTTCATGTTTTCCGTATTCTAGAGTTGTAGCAACTGCTCCTACTAAACAGCAGCTTAATGATGTGCTGTGGGCGGAGGTTTCAAAATGGCAGTCAAAAAGTCCGCTTTTAAAAGTCGTTTTAAGATGGACTAAAACAAAGGTTTCCGTTGTAGGTAATGAAGAACGCTGGTTTGCTACTGCAAGAACAGCCACAAAGCCTGAAAACATGCAGGGCTTTCACGAGGACAACATGCTCTTTATCGTTGACGAGGCTTCAGGTGTTGCCGATCCGATAATGGAGGCGATTCTCGGTACGTTGTCCGGAGCAAACAATAAATTGCTTATGTGCGGAAATCCTACAAAGACCTCCGGTATTTTTTACGATTCTCATACCTGTGACAGAGGATTGTATAAATGTCACAGGGTTTCTTCACGTGACAGTTCCAGAACCAATAAGGAAAATATAGCGGCTATGGAGCGTAAATATGGGAAAGATTCAAATTTTGTTCGTGTCCGTGTTGACGGAGAATTTCCTAAACAGGAAGATGATGTTTTCATTCCTATGGAATTGATATTAACGTCAACATCGTCTGTGAAAGATTTTGAAGAACCGGAAATACCCGACCTTATCCATATTGGCTGTGATGTTGCAAGATTCGGGGACGATAAAACAGTAATCGGTTCTAAAGTAAATGAGAAGGCAGATATTGTCTGCAAACGTCAGGGGCAGGATACCATGAAGACAGCTGACGATATAGTGATGTGTTATGATAAATTGCTTAAAAAATATCCTAAATATAAACGTCCTGTTGCTGTTAAGATAGATGACGGCGGCGTAGGCGGCGGTGTTGTGGACAGATTAAGACAAATGAAGCGGAGTAATCCTCAGCGTTTCAAACAGATGGAAATATTCCCCGTTAAATTCGGTCAGAGAATGAAACATGCATATTATTATGATTCTACCACATACATGATGAGCGTAGTCAGAAATCTTTTGTCACCTCATGATGAAGACGGGAAACCTAAACCTGTAGAACTGATTCTTCCCGATGATGCGGATTTAATAGCGCAGCTGTCAACCCGAAAATATGAAATGACCGACGATTCCAGACAGAGAGTCGAAAGCAAAGACGCCATAAAGAAAAGGGGCGGTCATTCCCCAGACGAAGCAGATTGTATTTTATTATGCTGTCTGCCTGTTAAATTCAAAAAAGAAAGGAGGCAAAAAACTTGAGTAAGAAAAAAAGAAAGGTTCGTGCCGAGATAATAAAAACAACAGCTCAGATAAAGAAATCCGATAGTCCGTCACATCTTGAAGAAAAAGAAGATTCCGGATATTCAGACTGGCTTGAGCCAGACTATACCTTAAAAGGTCTTGAAAATATGACAAGACACTCCTCTATACTTCCTCAGTGCATTAGTGCGTATAAGTCCAATATAGCGGGATTCGGTATTGGAGTTAGGTATAAAGAGGATGTTACAGACACGGAAGAGCTTGAAGATGAATTTAACAGACTTTCAGATATTGTGGAACTTCTTGCATTGGACTGTGATACAAAAGAAGTTTTTGAGAAGGTTATTGCCGCCCGTGAAACTTATGGAACTGCATATCTGGAGATAATCCGAAACGGGATGGACGAAGTGGTACAGATCGAATTCATTGAAAACGTTCCCAGCGTCAAAAAATCCAGACTGTTTGAAGAGTCGGTTGAGGTTGAATATGTTTACAAAGGAAAAGCCATAAGGCGTAAAAAGCGGTACAGAAAGTATAAGCAGACAGTGGGTAGTAAAACCGTGTATTTCAAGGAGTTCGGAGACAAACGCATTATGGATAAAGAAACAGGCGGATATGTTTCTGAGCTGGATTCTGACAAACGGGCTAATGAGATATTGGAGTTTAAACTCGGCTCCAGACCTTACGGTCAGGTTCGCTGGATTGGTCAGGCGCTGAATGTTGACGGAAGCTGCAAGGCTGAAAATCTGAATAACAATTACTTTGAAAACGGTCGGCATACTCCTATGGCGGTAATTATCAAGGGCGGTACTCTGACAGACGAAAGCTATGACAAGCTTCAGACCTATATGAACGACATTAAAGGCGAAGCAGGTCAGCATAGCTTTTTGCTTCTTGAGGCTGAAAAAAATGAAAACAGTACAAATATGCAGGAGGAAAAACAACCGGATATTGAATTAAAGAGTCTTGCGGATATTTTACAGCACGACGAGCTGTTTCAGGACTATTTGGATAATAACCGCAAGAAGGTACAGTCGGCTTTTCGCTTGCCTGATTTGTATGTGGGATATACCACAGATTTCAACCGTGCTACAGCTCAGACCGCGATGGAGGTAACAGAAAAACAGGTGTTTCAGCCGGAAAGACAGTCTCTTGCGTGGATAATCAATAACAAGCTGTTAAATGATTACGGTTTTAAGCATGTTGAAGTTTATTTCAGGGAGCCGGACATCACCAATCCTGATGACTTGTATAAGATACTTACCCTTGTAAACAATGCAGGGGGTCTTACTCCTAACAAGGCCAAAGAAATCGGGTACAAGGCTCTGGGTGAGACCAGTGATGATTTTGAGGAGGATTGGGGCAATATACCTCTTGCCTACAGTAAAACTCAATCAGCTTTAAACGGTCTTGAAACGCAGATTGCAAAAGCCGAAAACAATCACGATGATGAAATTGTGGCGGTAATGAAGTCAGTGCGCTCCCTGCTAATGAAACAAAGCAAAGGGGGCTGATTTTATGTGTTCCGAATGTCAGTTACTTATTAAAGCAATTGACGCATACATAACCAAAGCCGACAATGATCTTGCTGACCGATTGAAAGAAGAAGGCTATGCAGATTCCAAAAATACAGTAAAGCATATTGAGGAACTGGAAGAAAAAATAGCCGAGGTTTTGCAGGAGCAATCAAAAGACTTTGAGGATTTGATTGAATCCGCTGATAAGAAAGGTATTGACCTTGAGGAATTTCTTAAAGGTTCATGGCAGGAATTTAAGACAACAAATGATATCAGGGAAAAGCTTTTCCCTATTTTCTTCAATGAATTTACGGAATATGTTCCTGTTCTGGCTAATTTTTACATGAAAGAAATGGATTCGGAGTTGATTGTTGAACAGATTTCCGAAAAGACAACCGACTGGATAGCACAATGGAGCTATGAGCTGTCAGATCTAATGCACCTTTCTTCTCACGAAGAAATTGAAAATATTCTCGTCAAGGGCTTGAAAAACGGCAAAGGAATTGCGGAGACTGCCCGTGACGTTCTGGAAAGCGGTATCAGGGACGAATTTTACAAGGCAAGACGTGCGGCGCTTACTGAAACCTTAAGAGCGCACAGCTTTGCCCGTGAAGAATCAATACAGCAGTGTCCGGCGTCCGAGTATAAGGAATGGATTCATACGGGAAATCATAAAATTGAACCCAGACCGAATCACGTAAGAATGAATGGTCAGAAAGTACTTATAAGTGAAAATTTTAAGCTTAAAGGTGCAGACGGAGTTACATATCTTGCCGATTTCCCCAAAGACCCTGCACTTCCAGCGGCGGAAGTAATTAATTGTCATTGTATTCATAGGAGTATCACCTCGGAAGAAATTTTAGGCTTACCTCTTGAAGAACGCAAAAAGCTACAGCAGCAGGCTATTGATGAAATGGGCGATGAATGGAAAAAAGAGCTTGACGCACGTAATAAGGCAAGAGCTGGAATTAATGAGGATACTATTAAGTGCGATTGGCTTAAAAATAAAACAGTCGAGGAAAGAAAAAAGTATTTCCGTTCCGATTCACGTTGGGCGTTGTTTGAAAGCGGAGTAATTCAGAATGACGCTGACCTTGAGAGACTCTACAAAACAGTCGATACAAAACACGGTCCTAGAAAAGTATTTAAATCGTTGACTGAACTAAAAAATGATGGTATAATGACAGTGAGCAAAGAAAGATTAGAACATTCCTCATTAGGTGATTGGACTAAAACTAATCGTCTTGATAAAGGTGGTCATGGTCAAAGAGGAATAGAAAAGCTTTTGAGCACCGACATTGAACCGGTTATTTATAAAGAATATTCAAATGGCGTAAGGATAGGTAGCGTACCAAATCACAAAAATCCCACTAAGAAGACCGGAAGCAATAAATCTAATTCAGATATAGGTCAATCATGGTTTCCGAAAGATTGGGATGATAATAAAATATTACTTGCCGGAACATATACCGCAAACTTTGGCACGGGCAATGATATTATAAAGAAAGCTGTTTTTGATGATGTGGAAGTTGTTATATTTCTTAATGACAGTCAGGTGGGAACAATTTGTCCTAATAATATGAGACAACCAAAAGGAGATGAATGGGAAAATGCAAGAGATTAACGAAAAAAAATTGCGTGAACTTATAAAAGAAAGAGAAACTCTTCATCCGCTTGATGACATAGGACGTGATAAAATTCTCAATAAAATGATTTTTTATTGTGGGAATAGTGAAGACGACATAGTTTCTTTTCTTTCTACTCTAAATCTGAGCGATTTGGAATGGATGAGTGAGATTTTTGAAGAACTTTCAGAAAAGCTTAACAAAAGCAAAACATTCAAAAAATCCCTTGAAGAAATTACAAGCAAATATCCGGATGTGGACTTTTGTTTGCAATATTGCTGAGTTAAAACATTTTTAATAATTTAAGCACTTTCAGTTCAGCTGAAGGTGCTAATTTTATACCCAAAATAAGAAAGGAAGTATACTATGATTTCAACATAATACTGCTTTATGCACTGGATACAGGTCAGATACCTATGGGTTGCTATATAGCCGCATGGGTTTTGGCAAGTGTTCGGGCTGTTGCCGGATTAATAAAAATGGCTTCTGACATTGCTGGCCATAAGGAATAAGCGCCTTAAAAGAGGCGTTATTTTTATACCCAAAATCAAAAGTAACCCATCGTGCAGTTAACTGAAATTTAAGTTAACTTTGCCCGATATGTCCCGTGCGGTCACGCACTGCCCTGAGCAAGGCGTAAAACTGCTTAAAAATTTAAATGGAGGTGCAAAATGGGTGAGATAATGAAAACACGCAGTATTTCAGACGCACAGATACAGTTTGTATCCCTTGTGGACAAAGCGGCAAATAAGAAGTCTTTCCTTATAGCTAAATCCGAAGACGGGAAAGCGTCATTTTCCGCATACGGCAAAATCGTAAAGACGGATACCGACAGTCATTATGTGACAGGTATTGTCTACGAGCCTATGACGGAGGATTCACAGGGTGACTACATGACTGAAGAAGAAATACGCAAAGCAGCACATTGGTTTGCCAAAAACGGAGACGGTATTGACATTCAGCACAACTTTGAAAAGTTTGAAAAAGCCGAAGTTGTGGAGAACTGGATAGCCAAAGCGGATTTTGAGATCGGTAAGGAAAAAATCAAAAAGGGCACTTGGCTGATGACCGTTGAAATCACAGACCCCGATGTCTGGGCAGCAGTTGAAAAGGGCGAAATAACCGGATTTTCAATGGGCGGCACGGGTATTTACAGCGAGGATGATGTTGATCCGGACAGTCTCAGCAAATCAGAGGGCAAAAGTTTTTTCAAGAAGCTTGCTAAAATGTTTGGTTTTGAGGTCGTGGAAAAAAGCGAGGTGGCTGTAGGGTTTAAGCAGAAAAACAAGTCAGAAGAATTCTGGAATGCCTTTTACAGCTTACAGGATACGTTGTTTAAGCGTAATAGCTTGACCGGAGATTCTGAAATTGAAACTGATTCTGAGAAAATTAAGGAATGTCTTTCAGATTTTTCGGAGATTGTTCAGGGTATTCTGGCAGATGATACTGACATGGTCATGAAAGCCGGAAAAACTCTCAGCGCAAAAAATATTGCAAGTCTTAAATCAATTTATGAAAGTATAGGAAAACTGCTTGAAGAAGCAGGAGAAACGGAGGAAAAGATGACAAAAGCAGAAGTAATGGATTTCATCAAAAATGAAATTCAGAAAGCCGAAAGCGGAAGCAGTAAGAATTCGGATAAGCTTGATGAAAAAACCAAGAAGTTTATTGTTGATACAATAAAGGAAGTTCTTGCCGAATCACAAAAGAATAAATCGGTTACTAAGGAAGAAGTTGCTGAAATGGTAAAAAGCGCTATGGAACCTCTGTACAAAGCAAGAGGTATAGTAACAAATCTCAACGGTGAGCCGGAGCCTGTAGGCAAAAGTGACGATCTTTTTGAGGGACTATTTGTATAAAGGAGGTACAAGAAAATGAAATCTAACAGAAATATAATCGCCAAAGCGGCAGTAGACACTTCCGCACTGGGTAACGGCGGAAGAATGAACGCCGAACAGGCAAATCAGTTCATAACATTCATGAGAGACTATTCTTCATTCCTGAAGAAAGTGAATTTTATCAAAATGACCAAAACAACCAGAGACCTTGACAGTCTTGAAGTAAACAAGCGAGCACTTCGCCGACAGGTTGAGAATGCCGATAATCCCGCAACAGGTACGGTAACTCAGAAAAGACGTTCTCTTAAAGCGATAGGCGTTGTGATGCCATATGACGTTTCATTCCAGTACATGAAAGAAAATATTGAGGGTAAGAATGTAAACTCTACTCTTGCAAAGCTTTTTGCACAGCGGTTTGCCAATGATACCGTGGAGCTTGCTTTTCTGGGAGACGAATCCGACACAGATAACTTCATCAATATCAATGACGGCTGGATCAAGATTGCCAATGAGGACAGCGACACTCACAAGTTTGACACAGAGGGCAGTGCAGATTATTTAAATACGGTTTTTCCCGGACTTCTTGCGGCTATGCCTAACAAATATTACAGCCTTTACACCGAGGAAGATAAATCTAAGATAAAGATTTTCTGTTCTCCGACAGTCAACAGAAAGTACAAACAGCAGCTTCAGGCAAGAAATACCGCTCTCGGTGATGCGTTGATAACAGGCGGTAAAAACGTAAGCTATGACGGATTTGAAATAGTGCCGGAAGCATTTATTCCCGACGATATTCAGATTGTTACTCCTTATGAAAATCTTATCTACGGTATTTACGGTCAGAGTCTTGAAGTATACCATGATGTTGTTCCCCGTAAAACAAGACACGAATATACTCTTCTTGCGGATTTTGATATGGAAATAAATAATCCCGATGCGCTTGTAATCGGCGGAAACTTTACAGCGCAGACCGATACAAAAAAAGACGATACTGAGCAGACAGTTTAAAGGAGGTTTTTAAAATGCCGAGAAAAAAGGTCGATGAAAATCACAAGATAACAGAGCCGGACTTCGTTGAAGAACCGGCTGAGAGCAGTACAGAAGATACTTCCGTTTATGCTGAAGATATGTCGCCGCTGGTTGCTGAAGAACCTGATGTTGCAAAGGAAAAAGTTTTTCAAGAAAAGTCTGTTGCTGCTGATCCGAACAGCAAAGCGGTGCTGCGTCTGGCGAAGGGAGCAACATTTACATCCGGCGGAAAGGTATATAACAAGGGCGTTCTTGAGCCTGTTCCTCCGGATATAGCAGACAAGCTGATGAAAACCGGATTTTTTGAAAGAGCGTGATAACATGGCGGTCAGACCATGGGTAACTCCTCAAGAGGTGCGAGACTATACGGAAATTAAATCAGTTCAGGAAAGAAACGATACACGTATTGCCGTTGATATTTCAAGAGCCGAGCAGTATGTAATTTCATATACAAACAATGATTTTTCCGATTATGAGGAAATACCGCAGAATGTAAAAACAGCCGTGATTCTCTTAGCCGAGACTTACGGCTATAATTCTGTGGTTTCAGCTCAGAGCATTAAATCCGAGACCTTTGACGATTATAGTTATACGGCTGAAAACAGTATTGTCAGCTTCGATACTCTGGGTATTAAACCGCTTCTTGAGGAATTTATAAAGGTAAAACCCAAAAACGGCGTTACAATGCGGTTAAGGAGGCTATAACTTACTTTTTTGAAAAAAAGTAAGCAAAAAACTTTCAAATCGTCTTTAGTATGATGAAATATTTTAAATAAGGCTCGACAGGTAAGTAAACAGAAGATTAAAGAAAAAATTTTGAAAAAAAGTAAGCAAAAAACTTTTAATTCGAATTTAGTCAACTGGTATATTTTTCATAAAACTCGACAGGTAAGTAAATACAGCATTAAAGAAAAAATTTGAAGAGGAGGAAATTTATGTCATTGGGTAATTTTCTGGACCATAAGTGCGATATCTATCACTTGAAAAAGTTTAAAAGTACTGTAGGCTATGGTCTGTCTGATACCGTTTCTTTTGATTACGGAGACGTCCCCGATCTAAAAAATGTTATATGCCATTTCGGGGTAGAGTCTCTGGATTCGTCTGTTGAACAGAAAAATCCGCAGAATATATTAACTGAAAGGATAAAGCTTACATTGCCCATCGGTACGGATATACGAATTAATGACAAGGTAGTTGATTGTGAAACAGGACTTGAATACACCGCTGAAAGACCTAGAAATATCCGTGGTCATCACATTTTTGTATATATCAAGCGTACAAAGGAACAGGAGGCGCTTAAATAAATGTTTGAATCAGATGACATGAAACAGTTTTTCGGTAAATGTAATTCAGCCGGAAACAGTGACTTTAAAAAGGCGCTTTCGGTATTTGTTCAGGGACTGGGACTTGAATTCCTAAGAGTCATTCAAGATGAAATAATTCGGCTTAAGGTTATAGATACAAGGCTTTTGCTGAGCAGTTTTCATATTGGAGATAACGGAAATTCAGAGCTTTCCGAAGGAGACTTGACTGTTGAAGTGGGTACAAATGTTGAATATGCAAAATTTGTTAATGACGGTCATTGGACTTGCGGCAAAGGAGAAGCTATGAGATTTGTTCCTGGAAAAGTTACAACTAATGCGGTAGGAAAAATAACATCTTTTGAATACGATCCATCTGCTAAAAGCGGTATGATGTTAAAGCAAAAATGGGTCGAGGGGAGACATTTCTGGGAAAGCGGAATAAAAATCATGGAAAAAATGATACCCGGACTTCTTGAAGCAAAGGTTCAGCAATGGATGGATAATTACTTTTGAAAATATATGGCCGTGCCAATAAAAAACGGATTCCGTAAAATAAAATTCGATTTGTCCGGTGCGGTCACGCACTAAGGAGGGTTTATGCTTGAAAAAGAGGTTGCAAGTATAATTAAATTTATTCTGGATTCTGCCGGAAATCCTGTGCCGTATTATCATAACATGCCTGAAAACTTTGTTGTTCCGTCAGTGTATTTTCCGTCTCCGGAAATCACTTTTGAACCCGATACTTTCAGTACATATGGAGCGGATTACAATATATTTGTGAATTTCTTTCACAGCAGTACTGAACTTGCCTATGAGCTTGCACTGCCTGTGTTTCACAGTATCAACGCTGCTCGTAAGCTTATCCCTGCGATTGACATTAACGGAAAAACCACAGGGCAATATATAAGAATTCAGGATGTTCAGCTAAAAAAATCAGATGAATGCGCATATCAGATGCAGGTCGGCTGGGTAAGCAGAAGACCGTACAATTGCGAAGAAGCGCAGTTAATACAAAACTTTTACTTGAACGGAGGAAAAATATGAAAACCAAAAATGAAGATATAAAGCGGGAGGTTCAGGCATCTCCTGCGCCTAAGTTTACAATTGAAAAGCTGAGGGAAAACAGTCTTAAGCTTTTCGGTGTAACTCAAAGCACCTTTGACGGTGTGACATACGGTCTGAGCGGTGAATTCACTGTCTCGGAAATGAAGAAAATTATTTCTAATTGGCAGAACAAGGAGGTTAAATAATTATGGCAGGAGGAACATTCGATAAGTCTGTAGGAAAAGTAAGACCGGGTACTTACATTAATTTTGAGGCTTCAAATCAAAGTACGCTGGGTTCTTCCGACAGAGGAACGGTTCTGATCCCACTGATCAATCATTCATACGGTCCGGAAAAGGAATTTATAACTATTTCAAATGGATCGGTGGATTCGGCAATTGACAAGCTTGGTTACAGCGTATATGACGATGATCCGTCAATGCTGCTTATCCGTGAGGCATTTAAAAATGCAAGTACGGTAATTGTATACATTGCCAAGGCAGGAACTAAAGCAGCAGGTACAGGCGGAGGCTTGTCAGCAACTGCAAAATACGGTGGCTCAAGGGGTAATGCTCTCAGTTATTCTGTTGCGGCGAATCCCGTTGCCGGATTTGACGTTTCCATTTATCTTGACGGTTCAACTGTTGAAGCGTTTGAGGGTGTTACAGATGTTTCGGCTTTGGCCGACAGTAAGTACATAACATTTACAGCCTCGGAGGGTACTTCTCTTGAATCAGCAGCAGGGATTTCGCTTACAGGCGGTACGGACGGTACGGCTGCAAATTCTGACATTGCAGCGTTTCTTGACGATATGGAAAGCGTTAATTTTAATACCCTTGCTTTTCCTGTAACGGAAGAATCATTGCTTGCGGCGTGTGTTACAAAGATAAAGTATCTGAGGGAAAATGTAGGAAGAGGCGTCAAGGCTGTTGTTCCCGATTACAAAGCCGACTATGAGGGTATTATTAACGTTACAAATTCCGTTGTAATAAACGGCGTTACGCTTAGTAATGCACAAGCCACAGCGTGGGTCGCAGGTGCGGACGCTTCCGCTTCAAACATTCAGAGCAACACATATAAAATCTATGTGGGTGCGGAAAGTGTTGCAGGAGCTAAAACCCATGAACAGGCAGTTGCGGCAATCCAGAACGGCGAGTTTTTCTTCTCATATTCCGAAAATGGAGATGTTGTAGTTGAGTATGACATAAACAGTCTTACATCGTTTACAGACAGAAAAGACAAATCCTACAGCAAGAACAGGGTTCTGAGAGTATTTGACAGCTTTGCAGAATCTATTAGATTGAATTTCCCGCCTAATAAATACAGCAACAATGAAAACGGCTGGGATATTATGGACGGTATGGGAAGAAGTATTTTAAAGCAATTCTTTGACGCAGGAGCTATCCGGAATGTTGACTATGATTCTGATTTTGCAGTAGTCAGGGGCGAAAGCAAGGGAGATAGTACTTATTTCAATGTAGGAATTCAGCCTGTAGACAGTGCAGAAAAGTTATATTTTACAGTAAAGACCAGATAAGGAGGTTTAAATTATGGAAAGATACAACGATAACCCAATAGCGCTCAGCGAGGGAAAGGTTTTTGTAGACGGTGTGCAGATACTTGACGGTGTTAAGTTTGAATTGAAATTTACACCTGATGTGTATACCGGAAAGGTATTGGGAGAACGTTCCCCAAGCTCGCGCTGGATGGGATATACAATTACGGGAACTATCACAAGAAGAATATCAACTCCATGGTATAAGGAGATAGTTCAGAAATATCAGAAAGACGGAATAACGCCTGAATGCACAATACAGGGCGTAATGGACGATAAAGGCTCTGATTATTATCAGATGTACGGTTCTGATACTGTTACCGCAGTAGGCTGCGTATTTACAGGTGACATTCCTCTTATGGCTCTGGATACTGCCGGAGGAGTAAGAGAGGACGCTATTTCTTTTAATGCTAAAGATGTGATTTAAGACGTATTATACGTCTTGTTTTTATGTCCGAAAGCGGTCAAGACGTAAAACTGCTCCGCAAAAAATTATTATAATATTATGGAGGTCATAAAAATGACAAAGAATTTAAGCTATTTCATGAGAGAACAGAAGGAAGAAATCGTAAACGCTCCTGCACCGGAAAGTTTCGTTGACGAAAACGGAAACCGTCTTGAACTTGAAATTAAAACAATTTCCAATGACAAGATAAGAAAAATTCAGGACAATTACCGCAAGCGTTCTATTGCTCTGGATAATTCAGGAAATCCTTATCTATCGAACGGTGAAGTAGTATTCCAGACAGAAAATGATATCAACAGAGCAATGAGACATATCGTCGCTGAAGCATTGGTTTATCCTGATTTAAAGTCTAAGGAGCTAATGGACTTCTATCACTGCTATGATATCAGTGAAATGCCTCTTAAAGTATTTCACAGACCGGGAGAATACAGTCAGGTATTTAATTCCGTTATGTCAGTGCTTGGACTTATAAAAAAGGACGAAGATTCAGACGAAGTTAAAGAAGCAAAAAACTAATAACCTGCAAGGGATCGTTTGAATACTGGGCACATGTCTTATGGCAGCGCCACGGACTGCGTATGGAAGAGTTTGAGAAAATGCCTAAACACACAAAACTCTTCTACATTGCATCCGAATTGTGCGAGTTAAACGACCCTTGCAGGATAGATACACAAATTTTGCTTGCTATGCTTAAATGCGGGGTGAGGCTGTAATGTCATATGTAATGAATGCCGTATTTAAGGCAACAGACGGGATAAGTCCTATATTAACAAGCATAGGTCAAATCGGAGAAAAGGTTGTTGCCGGTCTTGAAGACGGTTTTCTCGGCGTAAACTCCTCTGTTGGGCAGTCGGCAAAAATGTTTTCGGAAGCCTCCGCCTCAATATCAAAGATTTCCGGCGAAATGTCGGGTATTGTATCACAGTCAGAACAGGTTTCCGCTGCAATAGACGGAGAATCCGAGACATTGAGAAAAAATGCACAGTCATTGCAGCTGAAAGCAGATGAAGCCGAACGTGCGGCAGAAGCTGACAGAAAGCATTATGAAGAACTTTTAAATCAGAGTACGGCTGAAGAAAAAGCTTCTGAATCTATGAGCCAAAGCGTAGAAATTGCACGTCAAAGGGCTGAGACCTCAGAACAAATCGCTGCCGGATTGCGTGAAGAAGCGGATGCTGCCGAACAAGCATATATTAATTTGGATAATAATGCTCAGGCGGCTGTTCAGGCGGCTCAGGCGGAAGATAAGCTTGTCGATTCGGTAAATAAGGCGGCACAATCTGAACAAAAAGCTGCTGATGCGTTGGAAAATTCTGATTCTTCCATGAATCGTACTGCTAAAACCGCAACATCGACGGCAACCTCTTTTGCGAAGCTTGAAGCCAGCACTTCGGGTAATATATCCGCTACAAGAGCTCTTGCTAAAGAATTTTCTAATGAAGCTGAAAAGTTAAGACTGGCAGCGATAGAAGCACATAAAGACGCAGATGCCAAAAGACAAGCTGCGCAAGTGGCAAAAGAGTTGCATGAAAATCTTAAATCGGAGCTTTTGACAGTACGGGAAAATACCGAAGCTTCAAAAGAAGATACAAAGGTTCTTGCCGAACGAACCGAACAAGCAAGACGTTTTGCTAAGGCTAAGGAAGAAGCTGCTAAGCGAGCTGAAAAGAAGGCACAGAATTTAGAATCTGACACTGCCGCAGCTAAAAAAAATGCCGCTGCTTTGGAAGAAGCTGCACAAGCAGACGAACAATTATATAACTCTGCAAACAAAACTGCTTCTGCTGAGCAAAAAGTAGCCGACTCTCTCAATAAATCCGAACAGGAGGCTAAGGAGTACGGTGCCGCCATGATAAAGGCGGCTGATGACAGTGAAAAACTGGGAGATAAGGGCGGTAACGCTATTTCTGAACTGGAATCCATTATTGCCGGTGCAGGAATAGTCATGGGGCTTAAAAAAATCGGTGAAGCGTTTCTTGATTGCAGTAATTCAGCAGCACAGTTTGAGGCAAGTATTGCAAAGGTTTCAACAATTGCCGATACAAGTCAGGTTTCCTTGAGTACTATAGAATCATATATTATGGCTCTTTCACGTTCAACCGGACAAGGTGCAGGCGATTTAACAGAAGCCACATATCAGGCAATTTCAGCCAGTGTCGATACTGCCTATGCCGTTAAGTTCGTTGATGAAGCCAATAAGCTTGCTGTGGGCGGTTTTACTCAACAGGCAACAGCGGCGGACGTACTGACAACGGCTATAAACGCTTATGGGTTAGCCGTATCAGAAGCGACACAAGTGTCAGATATGCTGATAACAACTCAGAATCTAGGTAAGACAACCGTTGATGAACTTGCTCAGAACATGGGACGTGTTATTCCTCTTGCAGCGGCGTATAATGTTGAAATGGATAATCTTTCTACGGGTTATGCGATTCTCACAAAAAACGGTATTGCCACGGCAGAGTCAACGACATATTTAAAATCCATGCTGAATGAACTCGGTGATACAGGAAGTGCAGTTGCCGGAGTTTTACAGGAACAAACAGGACAGTCTTTTGCACAGCTTACAGAAAGCGGTTATTCACTGGGTGATGTACTGACTGTAATCGGAGACAGCGTAAACGGTGATACCACGGCATTTAATAACCTTTGGGGAAGTCAGGAAGCCGGAATCGGTGCGTTGGCTTTGTTTAATGCAGGAGCGGCAGAGTTTAACAGCACTCTGGGCAAAATGCAGGATTCAGCCGGAGCGACTGAAAAAGCGTACATGACTATGACCAATACCACGGAACACGCTCAGAAGAGAATGCAGAACGCTTTCGGCAATCTTGGTATTACAATAGGTTCGAAGCTGAATCCGGTTATTTCAGATTTGTATAACGGTGTTGCTGATGTTGTAGACGGGTTCTCGGAATTTACCGATGAACATCCGGGCGTGACAGCGGCAATTACAGGGGTAAGTGTTACTTTAGGAATAGGCACTGTAGCTTTGACCGGATACAGCGTAGCTTCTAAGGTGGCTTCGGCGGCAACTAAAACCTTTACCGCTGTTTTACAAGCGAATCCTCTGGTAAAAGGAGCTATGATTGCTGTTGGTATAGCAGGTGTAGTTGCAGGAGTAGCTTCGTTTACAAATGTAATTAAAAGCAATACTGATGCCGTTGAGGACTACAACGGAACGCTTGAACAATGCAGTACAGAAATTGACAATACCAGAACAGCTTATGAAAATGTCTGCAATATGTACGGAGCTGAATCTCAGGCGGCACAAGGTCTTGCTTCTGAACTTGAAACTCTTAATGCTCAGTATCAAAAAGGCGGGGGATTTGCCGCAGATTATGCTCAGCGATTGGAAGAAAGCAAGGAAGCCCTTACTTCGTTCACTACTGAATACAACAGCAAAATGGACAGTATCGACAAGGATTGGCAAAATGGAATGGTTGCTGTCGCCCAGCTTGAAGCATTGTCCAAGCAGTCTGAATTAACCAATGCCGACCTTGATATGATGTCTCAATATGCCGATTACCTTAATAATACATTTAATTGTAATATTGAGGTTGATTATGATACGGGTAAATTAACAGGATTTGATCCGACTAATATAAATTCACAGATGGTTAAGATAGCCATGGATAATCGCAAACAAGCAGCAAGTGAATCTGTGACTAGCGCCGATTTTACTAACAGTTATTTAGACGGTCTTAAAGAGCTTAAAGATTTTGAGACAGAGTATAAAATAGTTAAAGATGAAATAACAAAATCCATGAATGATCCCGGTCATGCCAATATGACAGGCTATACTATGTCGGAAGCTAATGAATATTTCGGTAAAAAAATCGCAGAAGCTCAAAAGGTTGTTGATGGGTATAAAAATACCGCTTTTGAAGCCTTTAGTATAATGGATAATCCCGACGGCGCTGAAGAATTTCTAAAGACTATTGAAGATACTGCAAATGCTTACAACGATTTAGGGAAATCAGCGAAGGATGCTCAGAAAGCCCTGACTCCTGAAGAAGCAATTTCAGAAGTATGGGCAGCCAAGGAAGAAGAGATCAATCAGCTTGCACAGGCTTATGACGAGGCATATACCGCTATAAGAACAGACCTTGACGGTTTGTTTGGGTTGTTTGAAGAAGCAAGCATAAATCTTGAAAATACGTTGTCTCTTGATGGTGCTATAGACAATCTTGAAAGTCAGATTGATTATTTCAACCAATATGAAGAAGCTCTAAGTCGGCTTTCTGATATGGGAGTTGACAATTCTATAATTGAACAGTTGGATCCAGAGCAGGCGGTTGCTTTTGCTCAACAACTTGGTGAAATGGATACGTCACAAGCAGCGGCTAAGATAGAAGAGTTAAACGGTTCATTTGATAAATTATCTGAAGCGAAAGATAAAGTTGCCGAAAAAATGGCGGATGTTGAAACGGAATTTTCGGAAAAACTTGATGATATTAAAAAACGACTCGGTGAAGCTGTTGATGACATGGAACTTGGCAAAGAAGCTGCTGATTCTGCAAAGCTTACAATGGACGGATACATATCCCAACTTAAATCCAGTGGTGACACTGCCGTTCAGCAAGCCCAGAGCATTGCAAGCAGAATCACAGCTGCATTAAGCGTTGACGTTTCGTCGGCAGTTTCAAATGCTGCGGCTGCTGTTCGTGGGTTTACTGCAAATGTGAATGCCTACGCTTCCGGTACGCTATCGGCAGAACCCGGTATTGCATTGGTCGGTGAAGAGGGCCCTGAGCTTGTACGGTTCAAAGGCGGAGAAACGGTATATACTGCCGATGAGACTGAACAGATCATTAACGGTTACGCTGATAATCATTTCAGCATTCCCCCGTCTGAATCCCCTGTAAAAAAGTTTGAAAACAAAACCGAATCAGTATCCCGCCGTGAAGTTGATCTCAACATCAACGGAAAGGGTTCTATAAACGTAAAAAGCAATATGGATAAGGAACAGGTTGCGGAGATCCTTATAGAAAATTTAAAGCCTGCACTTATGAGTATTATTTCAACTGAATTATTTGAGGAGGGCGAAGACTCTTATGACTTCTAGCAAATATCAAATATGGCTTGAAGCAGGAAAAAAGAAACATCAATTGCCTGTGAATCCCGAAAGTATCAAGATTCAGAGAAACGGCAACAATCAGAGCGTAACCATTGCCGGACTTGGAGAAACTACCGTATTACAAGAACCCAAAGCCGTTACGATTTCATTTTCGTCCTTTTTCCCCAAGACGTATTTCCCCGGCTGTACTGTGAAAAAACCTCTTTTACCCCATGCGTATATCAATGCAATATCCACATGGCTTAACGAAAAGACTGTTGTCCGACTGTATATAACTAAATGCGATATTGTATGGTATGCAACGATTGAAAGCTTTTCCTACTCCCAAAGCGGCGGAGACGTTGGCTCTTATGATTATACCATTTCGCTGAAATCATATAAGACGGTAAGAGTGCGGCAGATAAATATTAACAAGAACAAAAAAGCGTCTGCTCCCAAAAAGACAAACGCAAGAGTCAATACCAAATCAAAGCCTAAGACCTATACCGTAAAATCAGGAGACAGCCTTTACAATATTGCCAAAAAGTATTACGGAGACGGCTCTAAATATACTAAAATCTATGAAGCCAATAAAAAAATCATCGGCTCTAATCCTAATCTGATAAAGGCAGGTCAGGTATTAACAATACCGTAAGGAGGCAAGTTATGTCCGATATCAATTTGATTTTATACCGTGACGGTAAGACCTTCGATATTTCAGAACTTGTGGAAAGTATTAAATGGAAAGGGAGAAAGGGTTCTGCCGCACGGTCTGTAAGTATTTCTCTTTTGGACTGCAAAGGCGCACAAAGCGGAATAGATGTCACAAAAGGTCATCAATTGATTTTCAGTTATAAGGGCAAGGAATTATTTAGGGGTATGATAATGTCACAGCAGCAGTCCGAAAGCTTTAAAATGCCCATTACCGCATATGACAACGGTATTTACCTGTCAAACAATAAAGATACATTCGTGTACGAAAACAAAACCGTACACGATATTTTTATTGATGTATGCAAGCGTTTCGGTATTAAATATTCAGACGTTGCAAAGACATCATACAAGATTCCGGAGCTTACAAAATCTAAAACAACTGCATGGGACGCAATACTCGACGCCATTTCTCAGGATTTTAAAGCTACGGGAACAAAGTATTATGTGAATTCCTCAAAGGGAGTTTTAAGCCTAATAAAACGTCGTGAAAATATACTTCAATGGGTTCTTGAAACAGGCGGAAATATTATGTCATATACATACAAAAAGAGTATTGAGGATATAAAGACACGTTTAAAAATTCTTTCTGACGAAGATAAGGTTTATGCCGTTAAGAAGAATACCGAGCTTGAAAAGAAAATCGGTATTTTTCAGGATATCGAAAAAAAGGACGATGATCTTTCAGAAGCCAAGCTTCAGGAGCATATCAAAGAAACGCTGAAAGAAATCAGTACTCCCGAAATAAGCCTGAGTGTTGAGGCTTTGGGTATACCCGATGTTATTTCAGGTGTGGGGGTTTATGTAATAATTGACGAACTGGGGATTAAGCGTACTTTCTATGTCGATGAAGATACTCATACTTTCAAAGGAGGAAGTCATACAATGAATCTTACGCTTAATTCCGTGAATGAATAGGAGGTCTGAATGGATAATCCAACGAGTATTAAAGGATTGATGCAGCAAATGCTGCCAAAGGGAAATGATATTGTAATAGGCAGGGTCATTTCCGTAAATCCTGTCAGAGTACAGGTAATAAATGATGAAAAGCTTACACCGATCCCAATTGTCCCTCAAAGACTTTCCGATTTGCATACGGGAGAATATGTACATTTACTGGTATTTAATAACGGCAAAAAGTATTATGCGTTGGACAGGGCGGTGATGTAAATGGCGGTAGATATTGAAATTCCCATTGATACTATTGAAGAAGAGACGGAAAAGCCTACACGCACATACCGTCTTGACCTTGATTCGGGAAGAATTATCGGTACTGTTGACGGAATCGAAGCAGTAAATCAGGCAATAAGAAAAGCGATAATAACGGCACGTTACAAGTGCCTTATTTATGATGACGATTACGGCGGAGAGCTGAAGGATATGGTCTATGACGAGGTATCAACTCCCGAACTGATAGAAACAGCCTTGCCAGAATTAGTCAGGGACGCGCTTTCACAGGATACACGAATACTTGATGTGTATGATTTTGAAATAAGTTTTAAGAATGATGAAGCCTTTATTTCATTCAAAGCCGATACCGTATTCGGTGAAACTCAGATAAGAGAGGTGATATGATGTTTGAAAGCTATACTTATGAAAAACTTCTTGAAGAGGTTTTAAATAATGCTCCCGACGATATTGACACACGTCCGGGGAGCATTTTTTATGATGCAGTTTCCGGAATCCTTATTAAAATCGCAAAATACTATACTGATCTTGAATTGATATTTTCGCTTTCACAGGTAGAAACCGCTTCGGGAGAATATCTTGATTCCAAAGCGTCTGAGTACGGAATTACACGTCATGGAGCTGAAAAGGCAAGATATACTGCCGCAATTATGGGAACTGTTACAGAAGAAAATGAACGATTCTTTTACAATGGACTGTATTTTGTACTTAAAACCGATGAATCCGGCTGGTACTTTGAAGCCGAGGAAACAGGAACGGAATACAATAATATTTTTCCCGGAACAGCGGCGGTTCCCGTTGATACTATATTGGGACTTGAAGGAGCAGAATTCGGTACGGTAATTGAATACGGTACAACGCCGGAAGATGACGAAAGTCTGCGCCGCCGTCTGAAAGACAAAATATCCGGTTCGGGAGAAAACGGAAACAAACAGCATTACAAAATATGGTGCGAAAGTATTGACGGCGTAGGCAAGGCAAAAATCTTTCCGTTATGGAACGGTCCCAATACTGTAAAGGCAGTTCTTATAGATTTAAACGGACTTCCGTGCGGAAAAGATATTGTAAATGAAGTACAGAAGTACGTGGACCCTGACGGTCTGGGACTTGGCGAGGGCTGCGCTCCTATAGGCGCTCATTTTACAGCTGCAGCAGCTGAAAGCGAGTATATAGATATTTCCGTTACGATTGAGGTAAAGCAGGGGTTTAGCTTTGAAGCGGCAAAGGAGTCAATAAAATCGGGGATAGAGAATTGTTTTAAAACGCAGGTAATGAACAGTTCTGATGCAGAGGAAATTATGATACGAATTTCTGAAATAGGCGCTGTGATTTCCGATGTTACTGAAATAGCAGATTACAGAAATCTCGTCATTAACGGTTCGGACGAAAATATTGCGGTAAACGCTGAAAGTGTGCCTATTTTGGGGGTGACTGAAATTGAAGCTGTTTGAAAGTTATTATAAAAACAACTATGAGGAGCTAATAACCTATTATCCGGTCTTTTACCGTGAAGTATATGAAATGGTTGAAATTCTCAAGGCTCAGGGCAGACTTGCCGACAATCTGCAAAATAGTATTGAACAGGTATTTTCCAATCAGTTTATAGACAGTGCGGATGAAAGTGTGATTTCTTCTTATGAAAAAATTATGGGCATTATTCCGGATTCTTTAAAACCGATTGAAGAACGCCGCCGACTTGTAAAAGCAAGACTGATCGGTTCGGGTAAAATTTCAGCTTCTGTAATTTCCGATATGATAAAGGCGTATACGGGCGGAGAAGTAAAATGCAGTCTTGAGCCGTTTGATTCGGAAGGCAATAATTGCTTGTATATCAATGCAGAAAGAGGAAACAGTCCGCAGATTTATTTGCAGGAAGTAAAAAATCTTTTGAGTGAAAAGATTCCGGCGCATATTGAATATGAGCTTTCATTCGGTATAGACGCACCGATATTTCTGTCATTTGAACGTGAATTTTACAGTACGGATCTACCGTTATGCGGTCTTTACTCATGCGGACAAATACCAATTTCAGGAGGTGTATAAATGTTCTGGAAAGAAAATATTTTAAATATGCTGAGTTCCACGGTACTTAATACAGTAGACAGCTGTCAGTTTCAGCTTGACGGAGATCAGTGGAAGTATGCGGAAATAACCGACACCTCGGAAATTGACGGAAAATATGTTATTACAATAACAATACCCGAAGCCGCAGACGGTACAGTAACCGGAATTCAGCTTTTGGGTATGGGTTCGGTTATAGGGCAGAGAGAAGAACATATAGTAAAAAAATCCGGACAAATACTGATTATGAAATTAAAATTCCGTGTATATGAGGAGGGCGAATCATAATGGGATATATTCCGACAAATTGGAAAGATCATATTTTTTCCGATAATCGTTACCGTATCAATCAAAACAGCGACGGAACGGTTTCAATCACTCCTGCAGGAAAGGTCGTACAGCAGGGAACTCCTATGTCAGCTGAAAATTTTAATCATATGGAAGAGGGCATAAAAAGTGCGTCAGAGTTATCTGACAGCGCCAAAAAACTTGAAACAGCCCGTAAGATCAATGGAGTACCGTTTGACGGAACACAGGATATAACGATAGACGTGACCGGCAAGACCCGCCGTTATGAATTGGGACCGTATGACAGCATTTCCAGATATTCTATGTTTGCCAGAACAAGCAATATCAATACGCTTGAAAACTGCGGAGCAACCTTGCTTGTGACAGACGCAGGCAATTTTGGTTCTCCCCAGACGGGCGCATGGCTGATACAATTGAGCAACCGTGAAAGCAAGCCGACTATGTCGGTTACAACGCTGCTGCCGCATAAAAGGGGTACAGTAAATTTTGGATATTATGAGGACAGCGAAAACGGTTATTTTTATTTTGGCGCATATACCGGAACATACCGTTCTGTTTTTGCAGTAACGGTTTTGAGGGGTACAAATGTAACGCTGTCAGATTTCGGTGACACTGCGGACGCTCCGGGCGGCTGGACAACGGTAACTCCGAGAATCCTACAGGACAACACCGATTTGCAAAGCTATCTTCCATTGACCGGAGGAACGCTGACCGGAGATTTAATTGTGCCGCACATAAAGCAGTCCCAATCGGGAGCACTTCTTGCCGAAAGCTCAACAGATGTACAGGTGACCGTATAAGTATAAATCCTTGTACCCGTATAAATTTGCTTTGTAAACACCGCCCCTGCCACAATAGCGGAAATCGGAATCACATCGCAGAAATTGACCGTCTCTTGCTGAGTCCAGCTTGCAGTCCTAGTTGTAAAAGGAGATAATTTATATTTGATAAAGAATTTCAATAGATTGGGTTTTCTTCATGTAAACAATTTGACGTACAAAACTTCTCAGCGTTATATTTTTAATACTTTCGCTACAATTTTCATCCTCTAGGATGTCAAGACTCTTTTTAATAGTTTTACTTAATTTTTGGAAATCATCCTTTTGGCTAGATTCAGGCTTTTTATTTTTTTCGAGTTCAGCAATCGTTTTAAGGATTTTTTCTTTGTTTATGCGGTACTCCTCAAGGGAATCAATTCCGGCTTCATAGGCATCTTTAACACGTTCAAGTTTTTTTCTTTCTTTTGCTATCAGAGTCGGAGTTATGTCTTTATTATCTTGTTCTTCCGCAGCTTTTTTATATATTTTAAATTGCTGCGTTTCGAGGTCACTTTTTAATGCACTTATCACAGAGGAATTAAGTTTACTCAAACTTACGCTGTGCGAAACTTCGCATGTGCCTTTGGAGTACCTATTGCACTGGACTCTGTTATTTGTTGCATATACCAAAGCACCGCCGCAGTTGCTGCATTTGAGAAAACCTTTGAGCATAAATTCATTAGAAGATTGCCTTGAATGCTTAGGGAACAGCTTTTTCTTTTCAAGAATCATGTTTTGAACCTTATCAAAAGTCTCTTGATCTATAATAGGCTCATGCATACCACGACTTATTATTGTGTCCTTACAATTATAGTCGCGTGTTTTGGTTTTTATGGGAGTCCATGTTAATTTACCTGTGTATACTACATTCCGTAAGACGTATTCAACGCCTCTGTTTTCCCACTTGTTTCCGTGCTTAGTTTTTATCCCCATTTTATTAAGTTCTTTTGCGATTTCAAGACAACCTTGACCATTTAGATACTTATCAAAAATCATCTTAACAATGGGAGCAGCTTCGGGATCAGGTATAAAAACATTGTCTTTTATGTCATACCCAAAAGGTGGAGCACTAACAACTTCGCCCCGCTGCGCCTTTTCGGTCATACCTCTACGAACTTCTTCGGCAAGATTAATGCTATAGTATTCGTCCATTGCTTCAATTAAGGCTTCAATTAGTATTGACGTCTTATCTTCTCCAAGTTGTTCAGAAACTGAAATAACATCTATACCACATTGTTTGCGGAGCATAGATTTATAAACTATACTGTCTTCACGGTTACGGGCAAAACGGCTGAACTTCCACAATAATATAACATCGAACTGTTTCGGTTTCATTTTTGCGGTACCGATCATTTTCATAAATTCCGGACGTTTTTCAGCTTTTCTGCCACTAATGCCCTCGTCAATAAAAACAAATTCTTCCGGTAGTATCATATCATTTTTACGTGCATAATCTCTTATAGCCTTTAACTGGCTGTCTGGTGAATATTCAATTTGATCATCAGTTGAAACACGTATATATGCAGCTGCTGTTTTCATTTTAACCTCCTTGTATTTACATGTCTTGCTAACTGGCAAGTTTTTTTGTGTATTTTTCACATATCATAGTGTTGGTTTTTGACATTTTCAAACTTCTACGGCACGAAATGCAACTTCTACGACAAATCTATTGCAATCTGAAATTTGCCGAGTATAATAATAACTGTAATCCGGATTCGACAAAATACGATGAAAGGAGGCATTATTATTCTTCATCTTTAGCCAGAAAATTAATATACTTATTAGCCGCTTTTTGACCGAATGGATCTAAACTATCATATTTATTTATAGTATCTTCACGCAGTTCTTTTAAATACATTTCCTGACGTTGTGCTTCATCTTCAGAGGATTGGTTAAGGGTGTTTTCGATATAGAACAATTTTGAAACATCAATATCCAACGTATCAGCTATTCTATTTAAAACATCAATAGGCGGTTGGGATATATTCAATTCATATTTTTGAACAGTTGAAAAATCTTTTCCAATTTTATCAGCCAGTTCTTTTTGCGTAAGCCCTTTTTCTTTTCGATATTTTTTTATATTTTCTCCAATTGACATACTACTTTTTGTTATAGAATCAGTACTTATAAAATTATCAGTCTCTTGCGTTAACTTCTGAACTTCTTGGTGTGAAACTTTTTTCCATATAATTTTACCGCTTCTTGTATCCTCATCTAACTTCTTAGTGTTTTCAATGGCTTCGGTTATTTCTTTGCCATTGAGGACTTCGAGAGGAATACATAACCCATCAGCAATTTTAAAGGCTATATTTAATGCAACGGTTTTTTGCTTTCTGGTAAATATACTTCTGACAGTTGAATCAGATAAATTGCATAATCGTGCGACCTCGGGAATGGTTAAGTCTTTGCTTTTCATAATTTTTTCTAATACTTTATAAAATTCCATCATTATTTCTCCTGTGTGCTTTTTTTATATTATATCATAAAAAATCACGCATTGCAAGAAGAAATTTTAGAAAGCTATTGACATATCGTGCAAAGCGTGATATACTAATAACATCAGGTCACGCATTGCGTGAGATAGGGGGGTGAAACTATGTCATCAAAAATAATGTTTTCTAATTTAAGAGCAGAAATGGCGAGAGAAAATATAACAATACAAGATATCGCCAAGGTTTTAAATCGTTCAAGAGAAACTGTTAGTAGTAAGCTAAGTGGGAAAAGTGTTCTCAATCTCGATGAAGCGTTTAAAATTAATGATACTTTTTTTCCAAAAAGTGATTTACGTACTTTATTTTCAGAACTAATAGTGAAGAATGAAAAGTCCGCATAGCGGCAGAAAGGAAAATTAAAATGAACGAAATTAAAATTTTTGAAAACGCAGAGTTTGGCTCTGTAAGAACAATTGAAGAAAATGGTAAGGTTATGTTTTGCGGTAAAGATGTAGCTGCGGCATTGGGCTACAAAGATACTGTAAATGCTCTAAAAGCTCACTGTAAGGAAGATGGGGTGGCAATTCACCACCTCATTGATTCAATGGGCAGAAAGCAGGCGGCTAAATTTATTTCAGAAGGAAATTTGTATCGTCTGACTGCACATTCAAGTCTGCCTTCCGCCGAAAAATTTGAAAGTTGGATTTTTGATGAAGTACTTCCGTCTATCCGTAAAACAGGCGGATATCAAATTCCGCAGTCCAGCACAGACAAATCCCATAGTCTGGAGGTCAAAGAAATGAATGCTCGTGTAAGAATGTCAAATCAATACTTAAAATTAGCCGCTGTGGATACAGTTTCGCAACAGTACAAAAACATTTTAGTAGCAAAGTCGGCTGAAATTCTTGCAGGAGAACCATTGTTACCATTGCCAAAATCAGAACAGAAAATGTATTCAGCAACTGAAATCGGAGATATGTTTGGTGTCACGGCTCAAAAGATTGGAAGAATAGCTAATCTTAACGGCTTAAAAACGGAAGAATACGGCGAGTTTTATCGTGATAAGTCTCCTTATTCAAGCAAGGAAGTTGATGCGTTCAGATATAACGACAAGGCAGTTGAAAAATTTAAAAGAATTTTGACATAAAAATTCCCCTCGTGAGAGGGGAAGAAAATTGTCAAAATAGTGTATTGGATAAATTTATTTTTTATATATTTTGTATGTTCTACCATACTTTTCACGACGTATTAATTTTTCTTTGTGGTCGAAAAAATAAAGTTTTTCGCTAATATAAGATTTAATATCTTCATCATACATTTTATAAATATCTGTCTGAATTATTCCTGGATTTTCAGATATAATATTTAAAAGATTTTCGCCGAGTGTAGGTATAATATCTTGTTCTATTTTTTTTAAACGGATTTCCTTATTTATGAGGCTCTGATAGTTACTTTTTATGTAAGCTAAACGTTCTTCTTTAGGCTGAACTAATTCAAAGCAAGGATTTTGACTGTCGAAACATTTCATATGCATGTTTTCAAAATATTTATAAAAACATTCACCTTTTTCTTTACATTCATTTTTATATGAATAATAATAATTAATAAATTCAACAAGATTTTTCATTTCATCGTCAATTGAGTTTGAGATAGAACATTGTTTGCATAGATTAAAAAGTTTTCCATCATGTACACTGATAAATTCCCTGTTTGCAAATTCCCATCCCCAAGGCAATTCGCCATTTTCATCAAGTTTATCTAATCTTCTCCCAAAAGTGTTATGGTTATTGTCTTTTGGAATAGATATTAACTGATTTTCAGCAAGTATTGTAGCTATTTCACCTAGAGATTCTGCCTTCTTTAAATTTTGTAATACATTTGATTTATCGTTTTTCTTTTTAGACGTTATTTTTTCTTTAATTTTCTTGAAAAATAACATTTATATCACACTTCTTATTTTTATTAAGCAATCATTTTACTAATTAATCCTATAATTATCAGACCAGTAATTATACTGCCCCATAATGTAACTTTTGAAATAGTGTTCCAATATAAAGTTGCTTCATTTATCTTTTTAATGGTGAATATAATACCTTTTATTAAATAATATATCACATAATATGCAAAATAAAGCGGGAAAACAACGCACAAGGCAAGTAACGCAATAATAACTCCTGTAGTTCCATCTATTCTACTACTTATTCCTACATAAACGTTACCTATTTTTTGCCCGAAACTTACACGCATATTTTTAATACCTACCTTTTAATGTAAAATATATTAAAATAATACCATATCAAACAAAATAAATCAATTCGCATATTACAATAATTTTTCAAGATGTTTTTAGCAAAATGTGACAAAAATCAACAAAAATGAAAAAATTGACATGATATTTATATATGGTTGTTGCGTGTTAACTCAATAGCTATTACTTTGTTAACGACTTCTTTGCTAATTTCATCTAGTTTTCTATAGTTTGCAAGTAGTTTAATTTCTTCAGAATTATGTGCAACGTCTTCCTCCATTTCATTGTCGAATTCATCTTGAAACAAATAGTTAGCATCTACAGAAAGCACGTCCATTAATTTTATAAGAAATTCTGTTTTTGGAATACTAACATTTTTTTCGTAGTTAGATATTGCAGCTTTTGTACAATTAATTTTATCAGCTAACTCTTGTTGAGTTATTCGTAACTCTTCTCTCTTTTCTTTGATTCTTGAACCCACGCTCATATTAACACGCCCTTTCTTTTCGAATTATACCATATATTTATTGGTAGGTCAATAAAAAAGTACAAGATATTTTAACTTTAGTCATTATAGTCAAAAATGTTTTTATAAATTTGTAAGAAATATGTACAAGATTCTTTTACAAAAGTGTTGACAGTTAAAGAAAGTTGTGCTATACTAATAACAGTCAAAGAAACTTTGACAAAGTACAAGGAGGTGAAAACAATGACAAATATTTATGATGATGTTGTAAGAAACAATATTAAAAAAATCATTAAACAAAAGGGATACAAACAATGTTGTGTTGCTGAAAAAGCAGGAATCGAAAGGAATTTGTTTTATCGCTTGTTAAGCAATCAGGCATTTGATTCAAAGTACATTATCCCTATATGTAAGGCTTTAAATTGCAAGCCGAATGAACTTTTTAAATATGAAGAAACCGAGTCAGCTTAAGAAAGGAAAATTTAAAATGAACGAATATGAAGTTATACTAAAAAGTTTACAAGCTACGATTGGTAAAGAAACAATCAGAAAAATTTTAGAGCAGTTCAAGGAAATAGCGAAGAATAATAACCTTGACCGCTCTAACAATTTACTGCATGATGTACTTCAAATAGTAGAGTATGAGCTTAATCATCCGTTTTTGGAAAATCGCAATCGATAAAATGCTTATGCGAAAATTCAATCTCAAAAAGCGGTTCGTGGTTTTCAATATGTGACTTGTAAAGTTCTTTATTTGCATCTACTACCGCTGCAAATGCATTAATAACTTGTTCAGTCATAAATTCATTCATAGATAAACCACAATGCTTGCATTTAATAGGTTCATGAGTTACATCACTCCAGTATATTGGGAATTCTTCACCGCATTTTTTACATCGGATGATTGCTTTTGTAGCCATATCAACACCTCCCTTCAAACAAATTATACCATATTTTGACAGGGAGGGCAATATTAAGATTAGATTAAAAGAAATCAAATCGGTATGAAAGGAGAAAACTATGGCTAATAAAATTAAAGAAAAAACTGATGTTCAAGTTGTTTTACTTCGACAGTTAAATGAACTTAGAGAAAAACAACTTAAACTACCAGTCCGAGATGTTAAGCGTTATACAAAACTTTCAAACGCAATTTGCGATACGGCAAAAACTCTTTTGACGTATTTTTAAATAAGCCACTTGCTTTAGGAGGAAATTATGAAAAGCCAAAAAAATCTCTCAGAAAGCAAAGTAGAATTACTTCCTGAGAGAATAAACGATACGAGTAAATTAGCCGAGGTGATTCCTGATAATATTACAGTATCAGAAATCGCAAAAGACAGAAACGGCAATCCTGTGTTTCACCCGATTGGCTAATTAATCGTGTATGTTTTCCAAACGAGTAAAGGAGGAAATTATGAAAGACAACAGAGTTTTATCTGAAGATTACAGTAAATTGTCCGTAATCAATAAAGAAACAGGCGAAGAAATAGCGGTAGTAACCCATGAACTAATTACTACCGCTGATGAAAAGATTATTGTTAAATTAACACCTAAATACGATTAATGCCTTAATTATAATATGCTGGGAGTTGATAAAAATGCTAACAAAACATGACGAAGAATTTGGTATGCAATAAAATGCAAGGGGACAATCAATAGCAACATATTATTAAAATATAGAAAGGAGATATTTTAAATGGGTAGAAAGAAACAAACTGATATTTTTCCGCATGTTAGTTATATCTGTGTTGGAGACGAAGCCCCTGTTAGATGGGATTCTCTAAGTAAAGAAAAGAGAGCGGAGTACTCAAAAAAAATGATGGATAAGGTTTCCGAAAACGTGAGCCGGCATATAAATGCCCACCCCGAGGAACTAGAACCATTGTTATAGTAAAAAAATCAAGGAGAAAACCAATGAACAATTGAAGGAAGTGAAACCAATGAGAATAAAAAAGGAATATAAAACACTGATACCGCCGTTATCGCCGGAAGAATATCAGTATCTTGAAGAGAACATATTAAAAGACGGTGTAAGGGAACCGTTAGACGACAAAATTTAAAGCCAAGGAGGAAAAAATGAAGCAGACGGAATATAACATAAAAACACGGCAATGCAAGACAAATTACAGTCCCGATCCATGGGGAGAGTTAAAAGAAATTAATGACCGTGCGATTATTGATAATATGATTAGAGACTATACTCAGCTTAATATTAAACAGGGCGTGACCAGAGAGCAGCTGAGAGGATAAAATGGGTAAGGAGGAAAAGAAAAAATGGGAACTACATATAAAAGCCGTGTTTACACGGACAGACCGGACTACGCTGATTTTGACACACCAGCAAAATTTCTAGCGATACAAAGCATTATTGCTAAAAGATTGCAGCAGCACCCGAAAGCAATTTGCTCTTACTCAGGCGGGGCAGACAGCGACATCATGATTGACTTGATAGAGCGTACGAGGGAGCTTTTTGAACTGCCGCCGGTTAAATATGTTTTTTTTAACACAGGACTTGAAATGAAAGCAACCAAAGACCACGTTAAAAAAACGTCTGAAAAATACGGTGTCGAAATTGAGGAATGCCACCCAAAAATAAGCATTGTACAAGCAGCCAGAACCTATGGAATACCCTTTGTATCAAAAATTATGAGTCAGGGGTTGGAAAACTGGCAGAAAAAAGGCGTACCACTGAGCATTGCGGAGGAATACGACAAAGCCGAGGATAAGGCGGCAAAAAGAAGAGAACTGAAGGAACGATACCCCAAGTGTGAAAGCCTGATCAACTTCCTTTGCTGTTGTAATTCCGCCGGAGAACCCAGACCTAACATACAGCTTGTAATCAACAGTTCAAAGTATATGCGAGATTTTATCGCAGAGTACCCGCCGGATTTTAAAATATCCGCTAAATGCTGTGATTATTGCAAGAAGCAAATTGCACATAAGGTGCAGAAAGATTACGAATTGATAATCACAGGAGAACGCCGTGACGAGGGCGGAATGAGGTCGGTACCCCGCAAAGATAACACTGCACTATGCTTTACGCAAACCAGCACCGGACAGTACAGACTCAGACCTCTTTACTATGTTTCCGACAAGGATAAGGAATGGTACAAAAATTACTATGGAATTAAGTACTCAGACGCTTACGAGGTTTACGGATTAACTAGAACAGGTTGCTGTGGCTGCCCGATATCTTACAAAGCGGTTGATGACCTCGAACAGATACGTCCATATGAGCCGAATGTCGTAAAGGCGGCGTGGAACATTTTCGGTAAGAGCTATGAGTACAGACAAAAATACAACGCTTATAAGGAAGAAAGAAGAATAAAAAATGAAAGGATATAAAGGATTTGAGCCGGGGCTGATATGCCGAGGCAAACAGTACGCAGAAAATA
>OIYE01000488.1_pt1 | contig 33641 bp, 21 predicted proteins | sample 1588091 | NCBI WGS metagenome assembly OIYE01 (sample SAMN03283265) | human gut metagenome | biome: human-associated habitat; material: feces | host: Homo sapiens | place: USA | collected 2013 | reverse complement strand
CCGACGACCTGATGAAGGTGGAGGACATCAAGAACGGCTACTGCACCCAGTTCCTCATCAACAAGTACGAGGGCGCAAGCGCCGCAAAGATGCGCGCCTTTGCTGAATCCAACGGCGACAGCGTGGTCTGCATCGAGGATGACGATGTCATCAACCTGCATGTCCACACCGCTGACCCCGGCAAGATCCTGAGCGAGGCCATCAAGTACGGCTACCTGACCAACTTCAAGATCGAGAACATGCACGAGCAGTTCCTGGCCCGCCAGAAGCAGGGCAAGAGCCTGGAAAAGCAGGCCTCCGCTGAAAAGGCTCCCGCACAGGCCAGCGAGTTCGTTTACGCCGCAGTGGACCCCAGCCGTGACTACGGCTTTGTGGCCGTTGCCGCCGGTGAGGGCCTGAAGGCTGTGTTCACCGACCTGGCTGCGGACGCTGTCGTCTCCGGCGGCCAGACCATGAACCCCGCCACCGAGGACATCCTTGCCGCCATCCAGAGCGTGCCCGCCAAGACCGTGTTCGTACTGCCCAACAACAAGAACATCATCATGGCAGCGGAGCAGGCCCAGAAGCTGGCCGACCGTCAGGTGATCGTTCTGCCCACCCGCACCGTGCCCATGGGTATCACCGCGCTGCTCAACTTCGACCCCTCCGCCAACGCTGAGACCAATACCATCAACATGATGGCTGCCGCCGACAAGGTCAGCACCGGCCTCATCACCTACGCCGCCCGCGACAGCGAGTTTGACGGCAAGCGGATCCGGAAGGGCGAGATCATGGCTCTGGAGAACGGCAAGATCGTTGCCACCTCCACCGACCTGACCAAGGCCACCTACCGCCTGGCCCGCAGCATGTGCAAGAAGGACTCCAGCTTTGTCACCATCATCTCCGGCTGCGATGTCTCCGACGAGGAGGCCGAGAAGCTGACCGAGATCGTCAAGGCAAAGTGCCCCAACCACGTTGAGGTCAGCCACATCCGCGGCGGCCAGCCCGTATACTATTATATGATCAGCGTGGAGTAAAATTGCACTCCGGCTGAAACAGAACCGCAAAACAACCCCCCTGTGCCATGGTCTGGTACAGGGGGTTTGTTTTGTGTGGAGACGGAACCCCCCAGTCGCCTACGGCGACAGCCCCCCTAATAGTGGGGCCCTTGGCATTTCGTAAAAGCTTTACAGTTTTGCCAAGGCCGCCCCTACTAGGGGCGGTGGCATCCCGCAGGGATGACGGTGGGGTTCACCCGCCCAGGTCCTCCAACACCTCCTGCAGGGCGGCATCTCCCGTCACTGTCATGCCTTGCTTGACACGCAGTGCGTCATTTTCTGGCAGAAGGTTGACGTAAATATCCGTCTGCCGGGCAAGGCGGGTGGGGGAACCGTCCGGCCCGCAGGTGTAGACGGCCACCATGCCGCCCTCGTCCCGGAGCAGGTATTGGATGGGCTGGCCGGTGTCGGGCAGAGTCTGGGCCGCAAGGCTCGGCCCGGAGGGCACCGGCGTTTCGGCGGCGCTGTCCGCTCCCGGTGCAGGGGAGGGAAGCGCCAGCCGGGGCAGGGCCATCCAGAACAGGCTGAAGGCGATGGCAAAGGCGCACAGGGCGTAAAACAGGCAGAGAACTACTTTCCGCATGGAGAAAATCACTCCTTTCCAGCGGGTCTTTCCAGCGGTAGTATGCGCAAAAATGCCGCCCCTGAGACAGAAGCGTACAATTTTCACACCGGAATGCTGTACTTTACGGGGGGAAGTGTGCTATACTAGCAGTATCTGATTAGAAATAGGGGCATGGCCTTTAGAGGGTGCTGACCTCAACCCCACCGTCATTGCTTCGCAATGCCACCGCCCCTAGTAGGGGCGGCCTTGGCAGAGAGGCGGCGCTTTACGCTATGCCAAGGGCCCCCCTACTAGCGGGGGCTGTCGCCGTAGGCGACTGGGGGGTTCTTCCAGCACCCGTTCCCCTTACAGATGCATTGGCTCTCCCTTTGGGAGAGCTGTCGAGCGAAGCGAGACTGAGAGGGTGAGGATGGCAGAGAGGATGAACTTGTCAGGAATAACCGTTTAAGCAGGTCAGGAGGCGATCCTTATCTCAAACGAATCGAGAAAGATCCACCGGGGCGCTGCACGCACGGACGTGCAGCCCACGGGGGGACGTAAAGTGAATGTGAACAACAGCCGCAGGGAAGAGCCGCCCAAGCGCGGGCGTGCTCCCAGGGAGCCAAAGGAGCCCCGGGAAAAGGCGAAGCATCCCATCCTCAGGGCGCTGGGCCGCACGCTGGCTACCCTCATCTGCCTGGGCATCATGGTGTGCAGCCTGGCGGCAGTGGCGGCGGTGTACTACGCCGTGCAGGCCACGGCCAACGACGGCAACCTGCTGGACCTGGACAACATCGAGCTGAGCCAGTCCAGCACCGTGGTGGCCACCGACCCCGACACCGGCGCGCAGGTGGAGTATGCCACCCTGCGCTCCTCCAACAGCCACCGCGTCTGGGCAGACCTGGAACAGATCCCCACCAACCTGCAGTATGCGTTCATCTGCACCGAGGACAAGGATTTCTACAACGAGCCGGGCGTGAACTTCAAGCGCACCATCGGTGCCATGGTCAACGAGTATCTGCTGCCCATTTACAGCTCCAAGCAGGGCGCTTCCACACTGGAGCAGCAGCTCATCAAGAACCTGACCAGCGACAAGAGCGCCAGCGGCGTGGAGGGTGCACTGCGCAAGCTGCGCGAGATCTACCGCGCCCTCTGCCTGAGCCGCGCTTACTCCAAGGAGACCATTCTGGAGGCCTACCTGAACACCATCAGCTTCACCGGCACCATTCAGGGCGTTCAGACAGCGGCCAACGAGTATTTCAACAAGGACGTGAGCCAGCTCACCCTCTGGGAGTGCGCCACCATCGCGTCCATCACCAAGAACCCCACCAACTACAACCCCTACACCAACCCCGAGAACCTGATCCACCGCCGCAACTTCATCATGTATAATATGTGGCAGCAGGGCATCATCTCGGAGGAGGATTACCGCAACGGCGCGGCCCAGCCCCTTGTGCTGGCCGAGGAGGACACCAACAAGAAGACCTCCTCCGTGACCAGCTACTTCACCGATGCCCTCTTCACCGAGGTGGTCCACGACATCATGGACAAGGAGGGCGTGGACGAATCCACGGCCCAGTCCATGCTCTACACCGGCGGCTATACCATCGAGGCCACCGTCAACCCCAAGATGCAGACGGCCATGGAGAACCTGATGCGCAACGAGGGCGACGCTTACTTCCCGGCCGGCTGGCATGAGGAAGAGGTGACCAGCATCTCGGACGATGACGTGCAGGTGATGAACGCCGATGGCACCCCCAAGACCCGCACCGGCGACGACGGCACCGTGTACTACTACCGCAATGTCCGCACCCAGGCGGCCATGGTCACGCTGGACTATGACGGCAACGTGCTGGCCATGGTGGGCGGTCTGGGCGAAAAGACCAAGAGCCTTTCCCTGAACCGTGCTTACAGTGTGACCCGGCAGACCGGCTCCACCATCAAGCCCATCGGCGCGTACGCGCTGGGCGTGGAGTACGGGCTGGTGAACTGGTCCACCATGCTCAACAACTCGCCCCTGTACCAGAAGCAGGACATGGTCATCCGGGATGAGGACTACTGCCGTAAAAACGGCCTGATGGGCCTTTCCGACAGTCAGCTCAAGGCCTACCCCAACGCATGGCGCAGCTGGCCCCGCAACTACGGCGGCAATTATGGCGACGGCAGCGACCTGCCCCTGTGGAACGGTCTGGCCCGCTCCCTGAACACCATCGCCATCCGGGTGGGCGACCTGGTGGGCGCAAGCAACATCTTCAACTTTGTCTACAACACCCTGCAGCTGACCACCCTGGACCCCGCCAACGACGTGGGCCTTGCCCAGATGGTCATGGGCAGCCAGACCCACGGCGTGACCCCCACGGCGCTGGCCGCTGCCTTCCAGATCTTCTATGACGGCGAGTACACCACCCCGCACCTGTACACCCGTGTGCTGGACCGGGACGGCAACATCTACCTGGAAAACAACGCCACCAGCTATCAGGCCCTGACCCCGCAGACAGCCTATATTATGAACCGTCTGCTCAAGAACGTGCTCTACTCCAACGTGGGCACCGCCGGCGGCCGCTACCCCAACTCCAACGGCATGGAGTCCTTTGGTAAGACCGGTACCGCCAGCGACGAAAAGGATCTGTGGTTCGTGGGCGGCACGCCCTACTACGTTACCGCTGTCTGGTGGGGCTACGACGCGCCTTACGATATGACCAACACCCTGGGCAAGAATCAGGCCAAGACCCGCACCTGTGTCACGGCGTGGAAGGCCTATATGGAGCAGGTGCAGGCAAACCTGCCTTATAAGGCATTCCCCACCAGCGACGGCGTGGTGGAGCGCGCCTACTGCACCCAGAGCGGCCTGCTGGCCGGGGCCAACTGCCCCAGCCGCGCCACCGGCTACTACCGTGCCGATGACCTGCCCGATACCTGCAACTACTCCCACAGCAGCGGCGTGGCCGCAGCACAGAGCGCGGACACCGCCCCCGTTGTGGGTCAGGATACCACCGGGCTGGATACGGATTGAACCTCTCAGGCGGCCCTTCCAGACGGCCCTCTCAGTCTCGCTTTGCTCGACAGCTCTCCCGAAGGGAGAGCCAACGCATCTGCAAGGGGAGAGGGTGCTGAAGGTTAAACCTCTCCGTCATCATCGCTTCGCTCGATGCCACCTCCCCTAGTAGGGGAGGCCTTGGCATAGGGTTCATTTTTCGCAATGATCGCCTATTGGCTCCAAAATGCACTCCTGCCGCAAGGGTAAGACTTTGCGCCAGCAGGGCCAACAGGAGCGAAGCGCCAGACCACGAAAACGCGACGGCCTGCCAAGGGCTCCCCTACTAGGGGAGCTGCCGAGCGTCAGCGATGGCTGAGAGGTTTAACCCCGCCAGCACCCCCTAAAGGTCGGGCCGCAATAGCCTCTCCCTTTGGGAGAGGTGGCATCCCGCAGGGATGACGGAGAGGGCGCAAGGCCAGCCTTTGTTAAAAGTCACACTTTCTCAATTCCGGTGCGACAGCTTGCCACTTCACGCTCCAAAACTGGATAATCTGACAAAAAAGCATCCGGTCTCTTGCAATGCAGGGGGCCGGATGCTATTATATTCCCTGTAAGAACACTTGTGTTTGTGAGGTGAACAAGTTGGAACGCCGTTTTTATCTGGTGGACGCGGAGGTCCTGCCCGAGGTCTTCCTGAAAGTGGTCAAGGCCAAGGAGCTTCTGGCAAGCGGGGAAGTGCGCAGCATCTCGGCTGCGACCCGCAGCGTGGATCTTTCGCGCAGTGCTTTTTATAAATATAAGGACTGCATCTTTGATTCCGAAAATGGCCGCGAGGTCGTGACCGTAATGGCAACGCTCCGGGATGAAACAGGCGCGCTGCAAAGCCTGCTGGCGGGCATCAGCGCCGCCGGGGCAAGCATTGTTACCATCAACCAGTCCACGCCGGAAAACGGCGCAGCGCTGGTTGCCGTAACCATCCGCACCGATACCATGCAGATGACCCCTGAGGAGCTGACGGAGCGGTTGAGCCGCCAGCGCATGGTGGTGGGCGTGCACTGCGGGTATAACCTGTAAGGGCACCAGAACAGTTAGGAAATAGGAACGAGGGTTGAACTATGGCAAAGATCGCGATTTTAGGCTTTGGCACGGTGGGCAGCGGCGTGTACGAGGTGCTGTGCCGCAATGCCGCCGGTGTTTCCCGCCGGGCCGGCGAGCCGGTGGAGGTCAAGTACATCCTTGACCCCAAGGATTTCTCCGCCCATCCGGCGGCAAACCTCTTCATCAAGAACTTCGATACCATTCTGGAAGACCCGGAGATCCGGGTGGTGGTGGAGACCATCGGCGGCACCCGCTTTGCATACCCCTATGTCAAGGCCTGCCTCGAGAGCGGCCGCAGCGTGTGCACCTCCAACAAGGAGATGGTGGCCACCTACGGCGCGGAGCTGCTGGCACTGGCCAAGGCACACAACTGTGCCTTCCTGTTCGAGGCCTCCGTGGGCGGCGGCACCCCCATCATCACCCCCATGCACCAGTGCCTGGCCGCCAACGTCATCACCGAGGTGGAGGGCATCGTGAACGGCACCACCAACTTCATGCTGACCAAGATGGTGCGGGAGAACCTGGGCTTTGACGAGGCCCTGAAGATCGCGCAGGAGCTGGGCTATGCCGAGACCAAAGACCCCGGCGACGATGTGGACGGCCGGGATGCCTGCCGCAAGATCGCCATCCTGTCCTCGCTGGTCTGCGGCCACCAGATCTACCCCCAGAACATCCCCACCCGGGGCATCCGGGACATCACCGTGGCCGATGTGGCTGCGGCGGAGCGGCTGAACTGCGTCATCAAGCTCATTGCGTGGATGAAGCGGGGCGACGACGGCAGCGTGGCCGCCGGTGTGGAGCCCTGTCTGGTGCCCAGGAGCCACCAGCTGGCCGGTGTGGACGATGTGTTCAACGCCGTGCTGGTCAAGGGCGATATGCTGGGCGACGTGGTGTTCTACGGCAAGGGCGCGGGCAAGCTGCCCACCGCCAGCGCCGTGGTGGCCGATGTGGTGGATGCCCTCAAGAATGGCTCCAAGGTTCACGACAGCCTGTTCTGGCAGCCTGCGGAGCCGGTGGAGGGGATGCTCACCGACCCGGCTCCCGCCGCATATTATGTGCGTGCAGCGGGCGTTGCTCCCGCCGTGGTGGAAGCCATCTACGGTAAGGGCCGTGTGGTGGATGAGCACTTTGACGGCTGCTCCTATCTGGTGGAGCAGGCCGACGCAAAGGCCATGGCCGAGGCAGCCCGCAAGGTGGAGACCGTGGGCGGCAGCGTGAAGCTGGTGCTGAAAAAGCTGCCCGAGGAAGCATGAGAAAAGGGGACGGACGATGAAGATCAAAGTTTCTGTTCCGGCCACCAGCGCCAACGTAGGCTCCGGCTTCGACGCGCTGGGTCTGGCCGTGACCCTGTACAACACCGTGACCTTTGAGGAGAGCGACAGGCTGGACATCTCGGCGGCGGACGGCACCCGCATCCCCCGCAACGAGAGCAATCTGGTGTACCGCTCGGCCAAGGGCCTGTTCGACAAGGTGGGCAAGAAGATCCCGCCCCTGAAGATCGTGCAGACCAACCCCATCCCCATGGCCCGGGGCCTGGGTTCCTCCTCGGCCTGCATCATCGCGGGTCTGCTGGGCGCGAACCGGATGCTGGGCGATGTGCTCAACACCCAGGAGCTGCTGACGCTGGCCACGGCCATTGAGGGCCACCCCGACAACGTGGCCCCGGCCCTGCTGGGCGGTTTGACCAGCAGCGTCTTTGAGGACGGCGTGGTCTACTCCGTCAAGCGGGATGTGGACCAGAGCCTCTGCTTTGCGGCCATCGTGCCGGATTACAAGCTGCTGACGGAGGCCGCCCGCGCGGCCCTGCCCAAGCAGGTGGCCCACAAGGATGCCGTGTATAACCTTTCCCGGGCCGCGCTGGTGCCTGCCGCCTTCTGTGAGGGCCGGCATGACCTGCTGGGCATTGCCACCGAGGATAAGCTCCACCAGCCCTACCGGATGCCCCTGATGCCCGGTTCCCGGGAGGTGTTCGGGCTGGCAAAGCAGTGCGGGGCAAAGGCCGTGTATGTATCGGGTGCCGGTTCCACCGTGATGGCGGTGGCCGAGCGCGCGGAGGCTGAGCGCTTTTATGCCGGGCTGCGTGCCGGGCTGGAAACGCTGGAAGGCCTGGACGGATGTGAAGCATTTACACTGTTAGAGCTGGATGCAGATAATACCGGCGCAACTGTGGAATGATATAAATTGGGAGAAACTAGAGGAGAGTGACAAACTATGGCGTTGATCGTACAGAAGTTCGGCGGTTCTTCGGTGAAGGACCGGAACCGTATCTTCAACGTGGCCCGCATCGTGGCCAACACCCACAAGGCGGGCAATGACGTGGTGGTGGTGGTGTCTGCACAGGGCGACACCACCGATGACCTGATCGCAAAGGCTGCTGAGATCACCCACAACCCTTCGGCCCGTGAGATGGATATGCTGCTGGCTGCCGGTGAGGAGATCAGCATCGCGCTGCTGGCTATGGCTCTGAACGAGCTGGGCTGCCACGCCACCAGCCTGACAGGCTGGCAGGCGGGCTTCCGCACCGACCGTGCCTACACCAAGGCACGCATCACCCGCATGGAGACCGAGCGCATTTCCTCCGAGCTGGAGCGCAACCGCGTGGTGGTCGTGGCAGGCTTCCAGGGCCTGAACAAGCTGGATGATATCACCACCCTGGGCCGCGGCGGCTCTGATACCAGCGCCGTGGCCATTGCAGCGGCCCTGCACGCAGACCGCTGCCAGATCTACACCGATGTGGAAGGCGTTTACACCGCAGACCCCCGCAAGGTGCGCAACACCCGCAAGCTGGAAGAGATCACCTTTGACGAGATGCTGGAGCTGGCCTCTCTGGGTGCGCAGGTGCTGAACAACCGCAGCGTGGAGCTGGCAAAGAAGTATAATGTGGAGCTGGAAGTGCTGTCCAGCCTGAATCCCGTGCCCGGTACGGTGGTCAAGGAGGTTACAAAAGACATGGAAGGTATGCTGATCAAGGGTGTTGCAAAGGACACCGATGTTGCCGTTATCACGATCCTGAACGTTCCCGATGAGCCGGGCACCAGCTTCAAGATCTTTGGCCTGCTGGCCCAGAAGAACATCAACGTGGATATCATCCTGCAGTCCACCGGCCGCGACGGCAAGAAGGATATCTCCTTCACCTGCGCCGAGGGCGAGGCTGAGACCGCCATGCGCGTGCTCAAGGAGAGCGGCAAGTTCAAGGATGCCACCTGCGACGAGACCTGCGCAAAGGTCTCCATCGTGGGTGCCGGTATGCAGAGCCACAGCGGCGTTGCCTCCAAGATGTTCGAGGCTCTGTCCAACAACAACATCAACATCAAGATGATCTCCACCAGTGAGATCAAGATCTCCTGCATCATTGCCCGTGACGACGCTGACAAGGCGGTCAGCGCCATCCACGATATGCTGTTTGACTGATTGACAGGACTGCTGGTGCTCCGGGGCAACCCCCCAGTCTCGCTTTGCTCGACAGCCCCCCTAGTAGTGGGGCCCTTGGCATGGCGTAAAGCTTTGCCATTTTGCCAAGGCCGCCCCTATCAGGGGCGGTGGCATTGCGAAGCAATGACGGTGGGGTTTTCCGGAGCGCCGCAGTCCTTTTTTGCAAAAGCGAGGGGAAAGTATTATGTTGGAATCGATTAAATGCAGCACCTCGGGTGCATACTACCTGCGGGGGCAGTGGGTGCCCGCCGACGCGCAGGCTCCTGCGGCACTGGCAGCCGCGGGCGTGACTGCGGAGCAGGCCGGCCAGGCCTACAAGGGCACCATGGCTTACGGCATCCTCACCGCCCACAACACCAGCGGCAACGACCGGGATCTCCGGATCAAGTTCGATGCCATGGCAAGCCACGACATCACCTTTGTGGGCATCATCCAGACGGCCCGCGCCTCGGGGCTGGAAAAGTTCCCCATCCCCTATGTGCTGACCAACTGTCACAACAGCCTGTGCGCTGTGGGCGGCACCATCAACGAGGATGACCACCGCTTCGGCCTGTCCGCTGCCAAAAAGTACGGCGGCATCTTTGTGCCGCCCCACATGGCGGTCATCCACCAGTACATGCGCGAGCGCTTTGCGGGCTGCGGCAAAATGATCCTTGGTTCCGATTCCCACACCCGCTACGGCGCGCTGGGCACCATGGCCATCGGCGAGGGCGGCGGCGAGCTGGCAAAGCAGCTGCTGGGCCGCACCTACGATGTGGCCCGCCCCGGCGTGGTGGCCATCTGCCTGACCGGCGCTCTGCCCGCAGGCTGCGGCCCCCACGATGTGGCCATTGCACTGGTGGGCGAGCTGTTCAAGAGCGGCTATGTCAAGAACAAGGTCATGGAGTTTGTGGGCCCCGGCATCGCCTCCCTGCGGCAGGACACCCGCAACGCCATTGATGCCATGACCACCGAGACCACCTGCCTTTCCTCCATCTGGGAGACCGATGAAAAGACCCGGCAGTTCCTCACGGTCCATGGCAGGGCAGGGGACTACAAGCCCCTGCACCCGGCAGAGCTGGCCTATTACGACGGCGTGGTGAGCGTGGACCTTTCCAAGATCCGGCCCATGATCGCCCTGCCCATGCACCCCTCCAACGCCTTTCCCATCGAGGAGCTGAACGCCAACCTCAAGGACATCCTCCACGAATGCGAGGAGAACGTCCAGAAGCTGGTGGGCCGTTCTGACGTGAAGCTGGATCTGTGCAGCAAGATCGAAAACGGCAGGCTCCGGGTCGATCAGGGAGTCATCGCGGGCTGCGCGGGCGGCCTGTTCGACAGCATCTACGAGGCCGCTTCCATCCTCAAGGGCCATACCGGCGGCTGCGGGGACTACGCCCTCAGCGTTTACCCCGGCAGCCAGCCCATTATGATGGAGCTGAACCGCACCGGCGTGCTCACCGACCTGATGGCCAGCGGTGCCACCATCCGCACGGCCTTCTGCGGCCCCTGCTTCGGCGCGGGCGATGTGCCCGCCAACGGGGCGCTGTCCATCCGCCACACCACCCGCAACTTCCCCAGCCGCGAGGGCTCCAAGCCCGGCAGCGGCCAGCTGGCAGGCGTGGCCCTGATGGATGCCCGCAGCATTGCCGCCACCACGGCCAACGGCGGCATCCTGACCCCCGCAACGGAGGTGGATTACGACCCCACCGTGCCCGAATATCACTACGATCCCTCCAGCTACGAGGCCCGGGTGTATCAGGGCTTTGGCCACGGCGATTATGATGCCCTGCTCAAGCTGGGCCCCAACATCAAGGACTGGCCCGAGATCGCCCCGCTGGGCGACAACCTGCTGCTGAAGGTGGCCTCCTACATCACCGACCCCGTCACCACCACGGACGAGCTCATCCCCTCGGGTGAGACCTCTTCCTACCGCTCCAACCCCCTGGGTCTGGCTGAGTTCACCCTCAGCCGCAAGGACCCCGCCTATGTGGGGCGTGCCAAGGCCGTGCAGGCCGAGGAAGCCGCCCGCCGGGCAGGGCAGGGGGATGCCGCCCTGCTGGCAAAGATCCGCGCCGTGCCCGGCTGCGAGGCCCTGACCTGGGACGATGTACAGCTGGCCTCCACCATTTTTGCCGTCAAGCCCGGCGACGGCTCTGCCCGTGAGCAGGCCGCCAGCTGCCAGCGCGTGCTGGGGGCCGGGGCCAACATCGTCAACGAGTACGCCACCAAGCGCTACCGCTCCAACCTCATCAACTGGGGCATGCTGCCCTTCCAGCTCAACGGCGCGGCTCCCTTCGGCCTGGGGGACTACATCCTCATCCCCCATGTCCGGGAAGCCCTCAAGGGCGATCTGCAGAACATCCCTGCCTATGTGCTGGGCGAGGAAGTGAAGCCCTTCGCCCTCTATATGGCACCCCTGACCTCTGATGAGCGGGAGATCCTGGCAGACGGGTGTTTGATCAATTATTATAAGCATTAAATAAAGCTCCCCGGGACTAAACCCCTCAGTCACGCTCCGCATGCCAGCCCCCCTAATAGTGGGGCCCTTGGCATGGCGTAAAGCTCTGCCTCTTTGCCAAGGCCGCCCCTATTAGGGGCGGTGGCATCCCGCAGGGATGACGGTGGGGTTTGACTCCGGCAGCCGCTTACGGCTCAACCCCCCAGTCGCCTGCGGCGACAGCCCCCTAATAGTGGGGCCCTTGGCATGGCGTAAAGCCTATCCTTCTTGCCAAGGCCTCCCCTACTAGGGGAGGTGGCATCGAGCAAAGCGATGATGACGGAGAGGTTTAATCCGTTTTATTCTCAGGAGGTTCCATTCCATGCCCGGCGATCTACACAACCACACCACCTATTCCGACGGTTCCGTGCCCGTGGCCCGGCTGCCCCTGATGGCAGCCCGGGTGGGGCTGGATACCATGGCCATCTCTGACCACGATACGCTGCGCAGCGTGCAGTATGCCTACGACCACCCGGTGCAGGATGGGGTAAAGCTCATCCCGGCCACCGAGCTCACCGGCTACGATTACGAGCGCCAGCACCGGGTCCACCTGCTGGCCTACTGGCCCGACCCCGAGAGCGAGGCCCTGCGCCGCCACTGCGATATCATGCGCCAGCGCCGCAACGAGTGCTGTTTGCAGAGCGCCCGGGAGCTGGAAGCCATCTTCCCCCAGTTCCGCACCGAGCAGGCGCTGGAATACGCCAGAGACAGCGGCGTGCTCTATAAGAGCGGCATCATGCAGGCGCTGCGGGAGCTGGGCCTTGCCGACAGCATCTACGGCGAGCGCTACCATGAGCTGTTCGGCTGGAACCCGCGGGGCAGGGTGCTCCACTCGCCCGAGTACATCCCGGTGCGGGAGGTGCTGGCCACAGCCAGAGCCGCCGGTGCCGTGGTGGTGTTCGCCCACCCCACCGTGTACAAGAGTATGCCCCTGCTCCGGGAGCTGGTCAGGGAGGGGATGGTGGACGGCATCGAGATCGACCACCCCAGCAACAGCCCCGAGGACAAGGCCGAGTGTGCCGCCCTCTGTGGGCAGTATCACCTCATTCACACCGGCGGCACCGACTTCCACGGGGCCAACCACAAAAAGGTCTACCCCGTGGGCACCTGCACCACCCCCGATGACCAGATCGCGCGGATCGAGGAGCTGGCGAGGAAGAGAAAAAAGTAAACCGATTTGAGCATTCTTATGAGAACTGCCAAGGCCTCGCCCTTCGGGAGAGGTGGCATTGCGTCAGCAATGACGGAGAGGGTGAGTTCGGTAAAGTCCGTGAGCATCCTCACCCTCTCAGTCTCGCTTTGCTCGACAGCTCCCCCGAAGGGGGAGCCCTTGGCAAAGAGGGCAGGTTCCGCCTCTTGCAGGAACGTTGTTTTTGTAGTATACTGTGGGCAAGTCAAAAAGAGAGGATGTTTTCCATGAGCAAATCTTTCAGCTTCCCCAATGTGGGCACCTGTTCCAGGCAGACCAACATCGTGCTGAACGATGACCACACCATCGAGTCCGTCGAGGTCATCGGCGGCTGCAACGGCAACCTCAAGGGCATCAGCCGCCTGCTCAAGGGCATGAAGGCTGAGGATGCCATCGCCCGCATGGAGGGTACCACCTGCGGCCCCCGCCCCACCAGCTGCCCCGACCAGATCGCCAAGAACCTGAAAAAGGCTCTGGCAGAACTGTAATCAGAACAGGCGAAACACCGCTCTGTCGTGCATTGCATGGCAGGGCGGTTTTTTGTTGGGCAGCGCCCTCTCAGTCTCGCTTTGCTCGACAGCTCTCCCAAAGGGAGAGCCAACGAATCGTCTCAATTCAGCAGCCCCTAAAGGCCAGGCCGCAATTGGCTCCCCCCTCGGGGGAGCTGGCAAAGCCGATAGGCTTTGACTGAGAGGGTTGACACAAATTGCTGTTTTTTTCGTGGAGGTTGAGCCTATACTTTGCTGTGTATGAAACAATACAGCAAGGAGCAGAGCATGAGCATTTGGGAAGCATTCGGCATGGGCAGACACAAGGGGTTTTCGCGGGAGGCAGGGCTGCTGCTGGACGAAGCCGTGGAGCTTGCGGGCAGCATGGGCTGTGCCCGGGCGGATACCGGGCACCTGCTGCTTGCCATGCTGCAGACCGACCGCGGCCCGGCGGGGCGGTTTCTGGCGGGCAAGAACATCACCGAGCCCGCCGTGCGCCGTCAGCTGGCCGAGGGCCGCACCAGCCCGGCCCGCCAGCTGGACAGAAAGGCGCTGGCCCCAGACCTGCGCCGGGCTATGGATTATGCCCTCATCGGGGCACAGAACGCCCACCTGCCCAAGGCGGAGCCGGAGCACCTGCTCTGTGCCATGCTGGAAGATACCGACTGCGCGGCGGGGGTGCTGCTGGCCTCCATGGGGGTGCAGCTGGCCGAGGCCGTGCGGGAGTGCCGCCAGCTCTCGGGGCAGTTCATCCTGCCCGGCACGCCCCGGGCCAGCGCCATGCCCCGGGGCAGTCGTGCCAGCGATAAGTATTGCCGCGATCTGACCCGCCGCGCGGTGGACGGCGAGCTGGACCCGGTGTTCTGCCGGGATGCGGAGCTGGACCGGATGGTGGAGATCCTGTGCCGCCGCCAGAAGAACAACCCCTGTCTGGTGGGGGAGCCGGGCGTGGGCAAAACGGCCCTTGCCGAGGGCCTTGCCCAGCGCATCGCCAGCCGGAACGTGCCCCGGATGCTGCAGGGGCGGCGGCTGCTGGCGCTGGATATGGCCAGTCTTGTGGCGGGCACCAAGTACCGGGGCGACTTTGAGGAGCGGTTCAAGACCCTTCTGGAGGAGCTTGTGCGGGACGGCAGTGCCATCCTGTTTGTGGACGAGTTCCACACCATCGTGGGAGCCGGCGCGGCAGAGGGGGCCATTGATGCCGCCAGCATCCTGAAGCCCGTGCTGGCCCGGGGGGAGCTGCAGCTCATCGGGGCCACCACCGATCAGGAGTTTCGCACCCATATCCAGAAAGATGCCGCACTGGAGCGCCGCTTTGGCCGGGTGCAGATCGAGGAGCCCACCCCGGCGCAGGCCGCGGCGATCCTGGAGGGCCTTGCCCCCCGCTACGAGCGCTACCACAGCGTGCATCTGCCGCCCGAGACACTGCGGGAGGCCGTGGAGCTCTCGGTGCGGTACCTGCCGGGGCGCTTCCTGCCCGATAAAGCCATCGACCTTGTGGACGAGGCCTGTGCCGCTGCCCGCATCCGTGCCGAGCGGGAGGGGAAAGCAGATCCCACCCTCACCCGGGAGGACATTGCCCGGGTGGTGGCGCAGGCCAGCGGCGTGCCCGTGGAGCGGGTGGGGGAGAAGGAGCGGGAACGGCTGGACAGGCTGGAATCCCGCCTCAACGCCGAGATCGTGGGCCAGCAGAAGGCCGTGGCGGCGGTGGCCGGGGCCATCCGGCGCAGCCGCACCGGGCTGGGGGAGCCGGGCCGCCCCATGGGGGCCATGCTCTTTCTGGGGCCCACCGGCGTGGGCAAGACCGCCCTTGCCAAGGCCCTTGCTGCCAGCTGGTTCGGCAGCGAAAAAGCTCTGCTCAAGTTCGATATGTCGGAGTATCAGGAGCAGCACACCACGGCCCGCCTGCTGGGCGCGCCTCCGGGCTACCTTGGCCACGATGAGGGCGGCCAGCTCACCGAAGCCGTCCGCCGCCGCCCGTACAGCGTGGTGCTCTTTGACGAGATCGAAAAGGCGCACCCGGACATCCAGAATATCCTGCTGCAGATCCTGGAGGACGGCCAGCTCACCGATGCCATGGGCCGCAAGGCCGATTTCCGCAATACCATCGTCCTGCTCACCTCCAACCTGGGGGCACGCTTTCTGGCCGGGCAGAGCGCCCCGCTGGGTTTTGCAGCGGGCAGCGAGGCCGTGTTTGAAAAGCAGTCGGCCCAGGCCATTGAGGAAGCCAAGAAGTGGTTCCGGCCCGAGTTGGTGGGGCGGCTGGATGAGCTCATCGTGTTCCGTCCCCTTGCGGAGGACAGTCTGTGTGCTATCGCCGAGAAGCTGCTGGGCCAGCTGGAAGCCCGTGCCGCCCGCAATGGGTATCAGCTGACCCATACGCCCCGGGTGGGGGCAGTGCTGGCTGCAAGGGCGCGCTCGCCCTATGGGGCCCGGGAGCTGCGGCGGCAGGTGGACCGCGCCGTGGAACAGGCCCTCGCCAACCAGATCGCCTCCGGCACGGCCCACACCGGCCAGCACTGGACCGCCGACTGCACGGTGGATGGGGCAATCGTGTTGGAAGAGGGGGAAGTAGTAGAGCAAACCATCGGCTAAACCCCTCAGTCACGCTGCCCTTACAGATGCATTGGCTCCCCCTTCGGGGGAGCTGGCGAGCGAAGCGAGACTGAGAGGGTGAGCACGCTTCCCCCTTGCATCCTCCGGCGTTTTCGTTTATCATAGAGAAAGCGAAACGCCCCAAGGAGGAAACCATGCGCTATTTGTTTTTACTGAATCCCGCTGCGGGTAAGCAGGACTGCACCGTCCAGCTCATCCCGCAGATCAGAGCCGCTGCTGCCCGGGCCGGGTGGAGCGCGGCGGATTATACCATCCACACCACCGAATATGCGGGCCACGCCCGGGAGCTGGCCCGTGCCGCAGCCCAGGAGGCAGCGCAGGCCGGGGACAGCCTGCGCATCTGGACAGCGGGCGGCGACGGCACCTTCATGGAAGCCATGACCGGCGTGCAGGGCTTTGCCAACGCCGCCGTGGGCTGCCTGCCCTACGGCAGCGGCAACGACTTCCTGCGCACCTACGGCACTCGGGCAGAGTTCACCGACCTCGATGCCCAGCTGGCGGGTGGGGAAGTGACCATCGACCTGCTGGAGACCAGTCTGGGCCTGTCCGCCACCATCTGCGCGGCGGGTCTGGACGCGCAGGTGGCCTACGGCATCCCCAAGTTCCGGCGGATCCCCCTGTGCGGCGGCGAGATGTCCTATCTGCTCTCCATCGTGGAGCAGCTCTGCGGGCACATCGGCCGCAGGGTCACCTTTACCATCGACGACGAGGAGCTGACCGTGGACTGCCTGATGTGCGCCATCTGCAATGGCCGGGCCTATGGCGGCGGCTTCCTTGCCGCCCCCGAGGCCGACCCCGCCGACGGCTGGCTGGACGTGATGATCGTCCGCAGGGTGGGGCGGTTGACCATTGCCAAGCTGCTGGGGATGTACAAGAGTGGCCGGCATTTTGTGAACGGCCAGCTCACCGAGGAGGCAAAGCCCTACTTCCTCTACCGCCGTGCCCGGCGGGTGGCGCTGCGCCCTGCCGATGGCCGCGGCCCTATCGTTGCCACTGCCGACGGCGAGTGCACCCCCTGTGATGCGGTGGAGGCTGTTCTGCGCCCCCTGAGCGGCCGCATCCTCCTGCCTGCCCCGGCGTATGAGCGGTTTGTGACGAAACACGCCGTGTTATAAAATTTACAGAAATACGCTTGATTTATGAAGAATTCTATGATAAGATGAAGCCGTAAGAAGGTGTTTGGAAAAAAGCAGGAGGGATGGGGCTATGAACTGGTCAGATGCAGAGAAAAAAGAAAAGCGGCATCAGGAAGACCTTGACCGTCTGCGCAGCTTTCGTCCTATGGATGATACCTTTATGCGAGGGCTCTTTAAGGAAAATCTTCCGCTGGCAGAGTTGGTGCTTCGGATCATTACTGGAAAGCCTGATCTGATCCTGACAAAATGCGAGACACAGGCTGATATGAAGCGAGTGACCGGTGCGCGTTCAATCTGTCTGGATGCCTATGCAACCGACAGTGCGGGCAAGAAGTATGACATTGAGGTTCAGCGCGCGGACAATGGCGCAGACCCGCACCGGGCAAGATATCATTCCAGTGTGATGGACGTGGAAAATCTGGACGAAAAGCAGGATTATAAAGAACTGCCGGATACCTATATTATTTTCATCACGGAAAATGATTACTACAAGGCTGGCGAGCCGGTCTATACGATCCAGAACATGAATCTGACGCTGAACCGCCCGTTCAATGATGGTGCCCATATCCTGTATGTGAATGGGGAATACCGGGATGATTCAGAGATCGGCAGGCTGATGCACGATTTCAATTGCACCAGCGCGGATGAAATGAATTTTGAACTGCTGGCAGAGAGAACACGCTATCTGAAAGAAAACCCGAAAGGAGTGAGCGAAATGTGTAAAGTGATGGAAGACCTGAGAGTGGAAAGCTATACGGAAGGCCGGGAAGAACAGGCCAGAATGATGGCACAGAAATTGTACCGAAAGGGATACTCCATTGAGGAGATCGCTGATATGGTGGAGTACAGCACCGAGAAGGTGGAGGAATGGCTCACGCCGAAAGCAGGTTGAAACAGGAGAAAAAGCGCCCGGGTATCGCAACGAAAAAATACGATATCCGGGCGCTTTTGCGTTGTCATAAATTCTTAACAAACAAATTTTGAGAAAACCCTTGATTTTTACCCCTGAGATGAGTACAATACAATTAGCACTCAGAGAAAAGGAGTGCTAAACAACCGGAGGCCCAGCAGAAACGGGCCGAAGGTGCCAGAAAAGTTTTCATTATATTTTTATTATAGGAGGGCAAGAACTATGAAGATCATTCCTCTTGCAGACCGTGTTGTTATCAAGGCCGTTGAAGTCGAGGAGACCACCAAGGGCGGCCTCATCCTGACCGGCAGCGCCAAGGAGAAGCCCCAGGTGGCTGAGGTCGTGGCTGTTGGCCCCGGCGGCATCGTGGACGGCAACGAAGTCAAGATGACCGTGAAGGTTGGCGATAAGGTCCTGACCAGCAAGTACTCCGGTACTGAGGTCAAGGTGGACGGCGAGGAGTGCACCATCGTGCGTCAGGGCGATATCCTGGCCATCGTGGAGTAAGTTTCCCCTCTGAAATTGAAATTTGAGCTTTGAAGGAGCGATTTGATTATGGCAAAACAGATCAAGCAGGGCGAGGATGCCCGCAAGGCACTGTGTGCCGGTATTGATACCCTGGCAAATACCGTGAAGATCACCCTGGGCCCCAAGGGCCGCAATGTGGTGCTGGGCAAGAAGTTCGGCGCACCCGTCATCACCAACGACGGTGTGACCATTGCCAAGGAGATCGAGCTGAAGGACGAGTTCGAGAACATGGGCGCACAGCTGGTGCGTGAGGTCGCAACCAAGACCAACGATGCTGCAGGCGACGGCACCACCACCGCAACCGTTCTGGCACAGGCCATGGTCACCGAGGGTATGAAGAACGTTACCGCCGGTGCCAACCCCATGGATATCCGCCGCGGCATGAGCAAGGCTGTTGCCAAGGCTGTTGAGACCATCAAGGCCCACAGCCAGAAGGTCAAGGACAGCAACGATATCGCCCGCGTCGGCACCATTTCTGCCGGTGACCCCGAGATTGGCCGCCTGATCGCCGAGGCTATGGAGAAGGTCACCTCCGACGGTGTCATCACCATCGAGGAGAACAAGACCACCGCCGAGACCTACAACGAGATCGTGGAAGGTATGCAGTTTGACCGCGGCTACCTGACCCCCTATATGGTCACCGATACCGACAAGATGGAGGCTGTTCTGGACAACGCCGCCATCCTGATCACCGATAAGAAGATCAGCGTCATCCAGGATCTGGTCCCCCTGCTGGAGCAGGTCATGCAGAACGGCATGAAGCTGCTGATCGTGGCTGAGGACATCGAGGGCGAGGCTCTGTCCACCCTGATCGTCAACCGCCTGCGCGGCACCCTGAACGTCTGCGCTGTCAAGGCTCCCGGCTTTGGCGACCGCCGCAAGGAGATGCTGCAGGATATCGCTACCTTGACCGGCGGCACCGTTGTGTCCGCTGATCTGGGCTATGAGCTGAAGGACGCTACCGTCCAGATGCTGGGCCATGCCCGCCAGGTCAAGGTCACCAAGGAGAACACCACCATCGTGGGCGGCGCAGGCGATAAGGATGCCATTGCAGCCCGCATTGCACAGATCCGCAACCAGATCGAGGCTTCCACCAGCGATTTCGACCGTGAGAAGCTGCAGGAGCGCTTGGCAAAGCTGGCCGGCGGCGTTGCAGTCATCAAGGTCGGTGCTGCTACCGAGGTCGAGATGAAGGATAAGAAGCTGCGCATCGAGGACGCTCTGAACGCAACCAAGGCTGCTGTTCAGGAAGGCGTTGTCGCTGGCGGCGGCACTGCTCCCATCAACGCCATCCCTGCTGTGCGCGCCCTGTGCGACACGCTGGAAGGCGACGAGCGCACCGGTGCCAAGATCGTCCTGAAGGCTCTGGAGGCACCTCTGCGCCAGATCGCCAAGAACGCCGGTCTGGAAGGCAGCGTCATCATTGACAAGATTGTCTCTGCCAACAAGCCCAACTATGGCTTCGACGCTCAGAACGAGGTCTTTGTTGAAGATATGATCGCCGCCGGTATCGTTGACCCCACCAAGGTCACCCGTTCCGCTCTGGAGAACGCAGCATCCGTCGCTGAGATGGTGCTGACCACCGAGAGCCTGGTCGCTGACCTGCCCGAACCCCCCGCTGCTCCCGCAGCCGGTGGTGACATGGGCGGCATGGGCGGCATGTACTAATAACTGCCTAAAAACCGCATGAATCCTTGATTTTTGGAGCGCGCAAAAGCGGATTTACGCCAAACTTACGCCACTTACGCCAAAAATCAAAGCGCACTATAGGGTAACAAAATCGGCACTCGCTGAAAAGTGGGTGCCGATTTTTTGTGTCACGAAAAGCTGATGGATGCTGCACGCTACACACCGTCAGCTTTTTCGTTTACAGGGGAAAAAGTGGGTGGTATAATAGAAATAGAGTTTTGTAAGAGTGCTTTCATAGTCAAGGCTATAAAAAATACGGATAAGCATAAAGCCGGTGGATGATATGAAAATTCTGGATAACATCACCAATACCGTTCGAGATGATTTACGGGTCGAGATCAAAAAAGGCAGCAGGGTGTCTATTGCGGCAGCCTGCTTTTCAATGTATGCCTACAAAGAGCTAAAGAAGCAGCTGGAAACCATAGACGAGTTTGAATTTATCTTTACATCCCCCACGTTTGTGAAAGAAAAGGCTGAAAAGCAGAAGCGGGAGTTCTACATTCCCCGCATTTCTCGTGAAACGAGCCTTTATGGTACAGAGTTTGAAATCAAACTGCGCAATGAGATGACCCAGAGAGCCATCGCAAAGGAATGCGCAGACTGGATCAGAAGAAAGGCTACGTTCAAATCGAACACCACCGGTGAAAATATGGCTGGCTTTATGACTGTGGATTCCGGCGCAGCACAGACCGCCTATATGCCGATTGGCGGATTTACGACAGTTGATATTGGCTGTGAGCGCGGAAATAACAGCTACAACATGGTCAACTGCATGGAGGCTCCGTTCGCACAGCAGTACATGAAGTTGTTCGATTCTCTTTGGAACGACCGGGACAAAATGCAGGATGTCACAGATGTAGTACTGGAGAATATCAGCACGGCTTATGCTGAAAATTCCCCGGAGTTCATCTACTTTATGACGCTGTATCATGTGTTCAGCGAGTTTTTGGACGACATCTCGGAAGACGAACTGCCGAATGAGGCAACCGGCTTTAAGCAGAGCAAAATCTGGAGCCTGCTGTACGACTTCCAGAAGGATGCGGTGCTTGCCATCATCAATAAGCTGGAAAAGTACAACGGCTGCATCCTTGCGGACAGTGTTGGCCTTGGCAAGACCTTTACCGCACTGGCAGTCGTAAAGTATTATGAGAATCGAAACAAGTCGGTTCTGGTGCTGTGTCCCAAAAAGCTGGCGGAAAACTGGAATACCTATAAGGACAACTATGTGAACAACCCGATTGCATCGGATCGGCTGAATTATGATGTCCTGTTCCATACAGACCTGTCCAGAAGCGGCGGAAAGTCGAATGGCCTCGACCTGGATCGCCTGAACTGGGGCAACTATGATCTGGTCGTCATTGATGAATCGCACAATTTCCGTAATGGAATCGGAACTCATAGCAAGACGCAGGACAATCGTTACCAGCGGCTGATGGATAAGGTGATCCGTGCCGGAGTCAAGACCAAGGTGCTGATGCTTTCGGCAACGCCTGTCAACAACCGCTTTGTTGACTTGAAAAATCAGTTGGCCCTTGCCTATGAGGGAAACTCCGAATATCTGGATGAAAGGCTGAACACCTCAAAGAGCATTGAAGACATCTTTAAGCAGGCGCAGAAAGCCTTTAACGCATGGAGCAAACTGAAACCAGAAGAGAGAACCACGGATGCGCTGCTGCGGACATTGGATTTCGACTTCTTCGAGCTGCTGGACAGTGTTACCATCGCACGTTCTCGGAAGCATATCGAGAAGTACTACAACACCAACGCTATCGGAAAGTTCCCAGAGCGGTTGAAGCCGATTTCCGTCCGTCCATGCCTGACAGACCTGAATAATGCTATCAACTACAATGAGATTTACGAGCAGCTGATTCAGCTGAGCTTGTGCGTCTATATGCCCTCCAACTACATCTTCGCAAGTAAGATCCAGAAATATCAGGAGCTGACGCACAATAAGGGAGAGAATTTGACCCAGAGAGGCCGTGAGCAGGGTATTTGTCGGTTGATGAGTATCAACCTGCTGAAACGGCTGGAAAGCTCTGTACATTCGTTCCAGCTGACCCTGATGCGCATCAAGAAACTGATTGATGGTACGATTCAGTCCATTGACCAGTTTGAACGCTCCGGCCACGCTGATCTGGATATATACGACATGGCCGGAGACGATTTTGACATGGACGATGAAAACACTGACTTTTTCACCGTCGGCAAAAAAGTCAAAATCGACCTTGCAGATATGGACTGGAAGAGCTGGCGTACGGAGCTTCGGAAAGATGCAGAAATTCTGGAGCTGTTGACCTTTATGGTGGCAGATATCACGCCGCAGCATGACACAAAGCTGCAAGAACTGTTCAAGCTGCTGTCTGAAAAAATTGAGCACCCGATCAATGCCGGCAACAGAAAAGTGCTGATTTTCTCTGCATTTTCGGATACGGCAGAGTACCTCTTTGACAATGTGAGTGCGTTTGTAAAGCAGAAATATGGGCTGAATACCGCTGTAATTACCGGATCGATTGATGGGCGAACCACGATCAAGGGCTTCAAGGCAACACTCAACAATGTACTGACCTGTTTTTCTCCCATCTCCAAAGACCGGGATGTTCTGATGCCCGGTAGTACCACGGAGATTGATGTGCTGATTGCGACAGACTGCATTTCCGAAGGCCAGAACTTGCAGGACTGCGATTATCTGATCAACTATGACATTCACTGGAACCCGGTACGCATTATCCAGCGTTTTGGACGAATCGACCGTATCGGCAGCAGAAACCAGTACATCCAACTTGTGAACTTCTGGCCTGATCTGACGCTGGACGATTACATCAACCTGAAATCCCGTGTGGAGACCCGCATGAAAATCACCGTTATGACCTCCACCGGCGATGATGACCTTATTAACCCCGAAGAAAAGGGCGATTTGGAGTACCGCAAGGCACAGCTGAAACGCTTGCAGGAAGAGGTCGTTGACATCGAAGATATGTCGGACGGCATCTCCATTATGGATCTGGGCCTGAACGAGTTCCGGCTCGACCTGCTGGATTACATCAAACACAATGGTGATCTGGACAAGAAGCCCCGTGGACTTCATGCGGTGGTTCCGGCTACGGATGAACTGCCGGAGGGTGTGATCTTCGTGCTGAAAAACATCAATAACAGCGTCAATGTGGACAATCGGAACCGCATCCATCCGTTCTACATGGTTTACATCGGCATGGATGGGCAGATCATCTGCGACTACCTGAACCCCAAAAAGATGTTGGACGATATCCGGCTGCTGTGCCGTGGAAAGACTGAGCCAATCAAAGAGGTGTATGAACGCTTCAACAGGGAAACAGACGATGGAAAGGACATGGCAGAAATGTCCGAATTGCTGAGTGAAGCCATTGACTCGATCATTGATGTCAAAGAAGAAAGCGACATCGACAGCCTGTTCTTTGCGGGCGGAACAACGGCATTGCTCAGTCAGGTGTCCGGACTGGATGATTTTGAATTGATTTGCTTTCTTGTTGTAAAATGAACGCACAGAGGTGAAAAAACGTGCTGGGCTTGCCTGTATCTACCGAGTTCAATAAACGCATCCCGAAGCAGAAGTTCTATGAGAACATTGCCGTTACCCCGGCTATGAAGAGAGCCTTTGTCGAGCAGATCAAGATCATCTACTGGCGCAATAAGATTGCGACTACCACCCTGAATCTGGCTGCTGGCGGGCAGGTGACGGAGATCGAGGTGTTCGAGGTGCGGCTGTCTGCCCCGGAGCTGGACGAGAGTGTGCTGCGCCAGATCGACCGGGAAATTCCGTATCACATCCTCTTTTTGCTGGAATACGAGGGCAGGTATCGTGCTGTCATCGGCTACAAGGAGGCTGCGGCGGGCAAGACGGCCTTTAAGGTAGACCGCTATTATTCTACGGACTGGCTGGACGAAGACGACCTGCCGGTGCATCTGGAAGGGCTTACACTGGATGCCGTCTATGAGAGCTTTGTCCGTCAAATCGCAGGCGATGCGCTTGGCACAGGGGAAAGTACATCCCTGAAAGACAGCGTTGAACAGCAGAAGCAGCGTGAGCAGCTGGAAAAGCAGATTGCAGCACTGGAAGCCAAAATCCGTAAGGAAAAGCAGCCGAAGAAGAAATTTGAAATGGTGCAGGAACTTCAAAAAATAAAAAAGCAGGAGCTATAACTGTGAGAAAAAGTATTTTTGACATTGTGAAAAATAATACGGACCAAGCAAGTGATGTAATACGATTGGAGTCGATGTTTCTTAGAGAAGGATTTCTGAGGGTCAATGGCGATACGGTATATACGTTGAAGGATTATGTTGAAGATTACTGTTTTGGAACGTGGAAATATAGAGGCCACTGTTTGGATGTTGATGATTTTCTTAAAACGGTAAATTACAATGATTTGAGACGCTCAGCCATATTCAATTTGGAAGACCTTTTTACATTGATTGAACTTATCTACAATTTTTGGAATCTTGCAGCTTGTGACTTGGAAAAAAGAGTAAATGGCTTACAATGGAGTGGAAACTTCTATCATGTAAGAGATGTGATGGATGACATTTTGAGACAGTATAACTATACTGCTTATATTCCAGAAGATGATGAGTGTGTCTTGGTTATTGAAGATAAACCAGAGGTGACGGCTACTGCCGAGATTGTTCCAGAGACACTTGCACTCGATATTATTCGATATAATCACAGATTGCTAAAGGGCAACATAAATGCAAAAAAGTCAATTTTGCTTAAACTAGCAAGCGAACTTGAACCGAGAAGAAAAGAACTGCAAGAGTTAGATAAAGACCTGACATCGAACATCTTTTTCATGTTAAATAACATGAATATTCGACATAATAATCAAAATATAAATGAGCCTTCAAAATATAAGAAATATGTTGCTGAGATAGACAACCAGCATCTGGAAGACTGGTATGATGAACTATACCAAATGATGTTGCTTGCGCTTTTGCTATTGGACAATATTGAACGTCAAAAATCTATTGATGAACTAAAAGAGAAAGTGGCAGGAAAATAAAATGGAAACTCTAAAAATGCACAGCCTTGACGGCGTACAGCGCAACATTGAGCTGATTGGCAAGCTATTCCCCAACGCCATTACCGAGGTAAAACGCAACGGCAAAGTAGAACACGCCATTGACTTTGATGTTCTGCGGCAGGAACTTTCCGACTCCATCGTGGAGGGTCAGGAAGAGCGTTACCAGTTTACATGGCCGGACAAGAAAAAGGCGATGCTGGCGGCCAATGCGCCCATTACGGCAACCTTGCGCCCGGTTGTGGCAGACAGCGTTGGCAAAGATGGCACACCCGGCGGCTTTGACAGTGAGAACCTCTACATCGAGGGCGACAATCTGGAAGTGCTGAAGCTCTTGCAGGAAACCTATCTGGGCAAGGTCAAGATGATCTACATTGACCCGCCGTACAACACCGGCAATGATTTTGTCTATGAGGATAATTTTGCACAGAGCACCGAGGATTACATGGGCAACAGCGGCCAGTACGATGAAGAAGGCAACCGCATGGTGACCAACACCGAAAGCAATGGCCGTTTTCACACGGATTGGCTCAATATGATTTATCCTCGCCTGAAAATTGCAAAGGATTTGCTTGTGGAAGATGGAGCGATTTTTGCTTCTATTGATGATAATGAGCGTGATAATCTTGAAAAGATTTGCTCGGAAATTTTCGGCGCAGATAATTATGTGGCAACATTTCCGTGGCGTAAGCGAACGGCAAAATCCGATGTTCCTTTTGGCGTATCACAAGATTATGAATGGGTTGTGTGTTTTGCAAAATCCAACAAATTTTTTGCAAGAGTAAATGGAACAGAAAGGAAGTATTTTGAAACACCAGATTTTCCGAATAGACCTTGGCGGATTCATGACCTAACTACGCAGCGCACGGCATCAGAACGTCCGAATTCCAATTTTACAATGATCAATCCAAAAACAGGAAAAGAATACCCTGTGAATCCTATGCGTACATGGGCGGTAACAAGGGAGACGTTTGAGCAGTACTATAAAGAAAATCGAATTGTGTTCCCAGATGATTATTCTTTTCTAAGCATAACAAAACCGGCATTTAGATATTGGAAAGCTGATGATGAGAAGAAAGCGGGAGACTTATTTGGCTTAATGCCGCTTTCAACTAAACTTCCAGATGACATAGGAATGTCGTTGGATGGTACAAAAGAAATAACAAATATTTTTTCTGGTAAAGTTTTTAGCTATCCCAAAACAGTTCCACTAATTAAGCTATTTGTGGATTCGTCTACTAAAACTGATAAGGAAGCAGTAATTCTTGACTTCTTCTCCGGTTCTGCCACAACTGCCCATGCTGTAATGAAACTGAACGCTGAAGATGGTGGACACCGTAAATTTATCATGGTGCAGTTGCCGGAAAAGACGGACGAAAAGAGCGAAGCCTACAAGGCAGGCTACAAGAACATCTGCGAAATCGGCAAGGAGCGTATCCGCCGTGCGGGTCGAAAAATTAAGGAAGATGCTGGGCTAACCGCTCCGGCTGATTTGGATATTGGTTTCCGCTGCCTGCGTCTAGATGAAAGCAACATGAAGCCGGTTTACTACACGCCGGAGGAGACCCAGCAGCAGGATCTGTTCTCTCTGGTGGACAACGTTAAATCTGACCGCACCCCGGAAGATCTGCTGTTTCAGGTCATGCTGGATTTGGGTGTGCTGCTGTCCAGTCCCATTGAGGTGAAAGAGATTGCGGGCAAAAAGGTGTTCAACGTGGCAGAGGGCTTCTTACTGGCCTGCTTTGACCATGATGTGACGGAGGAGACCGTCAAAGCTATTGCCCAGATGAAGCCCTACTATGCTGTGTTCCGTGACAGCTCCATGGCAAACGACAGCGTTGCAACAAACTTTGACCAGATTTTTGAAACGTATAGCCCGGAAACGGTAAGGAAGGTGTTGTGAGATGACAGCAAAAATTCAATACGAGGACATTGACCTTTATCACTATACATCACTGGCGTCACTTTTCGCTATTTTGCAGAATGAAACAATTCGTTTGACAGACTATCGATTTTTGAATGATACGCAGGAGCTTTCTTATGCGACACACTGGTTGAAAGCACTCCTTCAACCCATGGCTGAAAATGAGTTTGTGCAAAAGCTTTTGACTGCAATCGAAAACATTGAGCAAGGAAAAGTTGAACGGCTCAAAGGGATTGGTGAAGATCTGCCGTATCTGCAATGGAATATGTGCGACCTGAATTACTATATTCTTTCCCTGTCACAAAACTACGATGATCTTGCCATGTGGCGGATGTATGCCAAAGATGGTTGCTCTATAAAATTTAATAGTCAAAAATTGAAAGAATTCTTCTATGGATTTCGGGATGCAAATCTCGAAAAAGGTTTGATGAATCTGATAGATGGAGAGGTTGAGTACGAAATCAAAGAATCAACTAGACACGCAATAAACTATTTCTACTCTATAAAAAATGAACTGATGATTTATGACGAAATTTTAATGTTTTGCCTGCTTTTTAAATCGCCATCATTCTCTTTTGAACATGAATATCGAATGGGAATTCCGTTTGAAGATCAATACTTAGGCGAAAATTGTTCAAAAGAATTTTTACTATCAGGAACAACGATTCGTCCGCAGCTGGAATTGAAAAATTTCCCGATACGAGATATTATCGAAGAAATCACAATCAGTCCGTTTGTTACCTCCGAGTTGACGAAAATTGGAATACAGGAACTTTTGATTTCAAAAGGAATTTCTCCTGATGTGGTAAGACTATCGCAGATTTCCATAAGATGAGAAAGGCAGATTGCTGTGATAGAGAAAAAAGAAGAAAAAAAGATTCGCAGCTCAGCGGCAGAGTATTTGACCTTTGTGGCTTCTACGGGTGAGAGCAATGCAAGCTATGAAATGCGCTATGAGGATGAAAACATCTGGCTGACACAGAAGATGATGGCGGCACTGTATGATGTGGATGTGCGCACGGTCAACGAGCATATCAAAAAAATATATGCAGACGGCGAACTGACCGAGCAGGCAACTATCCGGAAATTCCGGATAGTTCAGACCGAGGGCACTCGGCAGGTCAATCGGGAACTGACGCATTATAATTTGCAGCTGATTATTGCAGTCGGCTTCAAGGTGAACAACCAGCGGGCGGTGCAGTTCCGCAAGTGGGCGGGGCAGATCGTCAAAGACCACACCATTCAGGGCTGGACGATGGATGTGGAACGGCTGAAAAAAGGCCATATGTTCACGGATGAATACTTCGAGCGGCAGCTGCAGCAGATTCGGGAAATTCGTCTGTCGGAGCGCAAGTTCTATCAGAAAGTAACGGATCTGTACGCAACAGCGTTTGATTATGACAAGGATGCAAAAACGACCCGGCGGTTCTTCCAGACGGTTCAGAATAAGATGCACTATGCTGTGCATCGCCACACGGCGGCAGAACTGATCGTGGAGCGTGCCGATGCCAACAAGGAGCACATGGGGCTTACCACATGGGAAAATGCGCCGGATGGGAAAATCCTGAAAGCGGATGTGACAGTAGCCAAAAACTACCTGAGCAAAGAGGAAATGAACTATCTGGAACGCATCGTGTCGCTCTATCTGGATTATGCCGAGTTGCAGGCCGAGCGCAAGATCCCCATGAGCATGGAGGACTGGGCAAAGCGGCTGGACGGTTTTCTGGAGTTCAACGGCAATGAACTGCTGACAGGCCCCGGTAAAATCAGCGCAGAGCAGGCAAAACTTCATGCGGAAACCGAATACGAAAAGTATCGTGTCATTCAGGATCGCCTGTATGAGAGCGATTTTGACCGGTTCCTGATGCTGGAGCAGGAGGTAAACCACAAAGATGAAGTTTAGTTTTAAGATTCAGCAGTACCAGACGGATGCTGTGGATGCGGTGGCACGGGTCTTTCAGGGTCAGCCCTACAATACAGGCGTGTCGTACCTGCGGGATATGGGAAACCTGTCTGCACAGCCGCAGCAGTTGAGCCTTGTTTCCAGTGGGGACGATGCAACACAGGTGGAATTGCAGGATTTAATCAACGATTACGGCTTTAAGAACGAAGCACTCCAATTGACCGACCAGGAGCTGCTTCAGAACATCCGCGCGTTGCAAGCAGAAGCAAACATCCATCAGTCGGACAAGTTGGTGGCACCGCTGGGCAGGTGTTCTCTGGATATTGAGATGGAAACCGGCACAGGCAAAACCTATGTTTACATCAAGACCATGTTCGAGCTGAACAAGCGGTATGGTTGGAGCAAATTTATCGTTGTTGTGCCGAGTATCGCCATCCGTGAAGGCGTAAAGAAGTCCTTTGAGATCACTGCCGATCACTTTATGGAGTGCTACGGCAAAAAGGCACGGTTCTTTATCTACAACAGCAGCAACCTGAATCAGTTGGATTCCTTTTCCAGCAATTCCGGCATCAATGTCATGATCATCAACACGCAGGCGTTTGCCGCCTCCATGAACGAGGACAAGAACGTGGAAGGCCGCAAGGGTGATGCCGCTGCGAGAATTATCTACACCAAGCGGGATGAGTTCGGCTCCCGCCGCCCGATTGATGTGATTGCCGCCAACCGCCCGATCCTGATTCTGGACGAACCACAGAAGATGGGCAAAGAGGACTCTGCCACTCAGAAAGCCCTGAAAAAGTTCAATCCACTTTTCACACTGAATTACTCTGCTACCCACGCCAAGCAGCATAATCTGATTTACGTTCTGGATGCGCTGGACGCTTACAATAAGCGACTGGTCAAGAAAATCGAAGTCAAAGGCTTTGAGGTCAAAAATCTGCGTGGTACGGACAAGTATCTGTATCTGGAAAGCATCATCATCTCCCCGAAAAATCCGCCGCGGGCAAAAGTGGAGCTGGAAGTCAGCCAGCAGAACGGTACGAAGCGAGAGTTCCATACGTTGGATGTGGGCGATAATCTTTATTATATCTCCGGGGAAATGGAGCAGTACAAGGGCTTCGTAGTGTCGGAAATCGACCCGATCACGGGTGTTGTGACTTTTACGAACGGCGATACCATCCGCAAAGGCGATGTCACCGGCGACGTTTCCGAAAACGATATGCGCCGGGTACAGATTCATGAAACGATCCTTTCGCACTTTGAAAAAGAGCAGGAACTTTTCAAACTGGGCATCAAGACGCTTTCGCTGTTTTTCATTGACGAAGTGGCAAAATACCGCCAGTACGATGAAGACGGAAACGAGCTGCTGGGCGAGTACGGCAAGATTTTTGAACAGGAGTATCTTTCGGTTCTGAATGAGCATCGCACCCTGTTCGCCCCTGCTTATACAGCCTATCTGGATTCAACCGATGTGCATGATGTCCACAAGGGCTATTTTAGCATCGACAAGAAAGGTCACAGCGTCAACAGTTCGGTCAAGCGTGGCTCAGATATGTCGGATGACATTTCTGCCTATGACCTGATCCTGAAAAATAAGGAACGTCTGCTGTCCTTTGAAGAGCCGACCCGGTTCATCTTCTCCCACTCTGCCCTGCGGGAAGGCTGGGATAACCCGAATGTGTTCCAAATCTGCACCCTGAAGCACAGCGACAGCACCACGCAGAAGCGGCAGGAAGTAGGCCGTGGTCTGCGTCTGTGCGTGAATAAGGACGGAAACCGCATGGATGCGGAAGTGCTGGGAGATAAGGTGCAGGATATCAACGTCCTGACCGTTATTGCCAGCGAGAGCTATGCAGGGTTTGTAGACGGACTGCAAAAGCAGACCGAAGCAGTGCTGTATGATCGCCCCCGCAAGGCAGACATTGCATATTTCACCGGCAAGACCATCAGGTTGGATGGCAAAATTGTCAAGGTGGATGACCGTCAGGCACGGGCAATTTATCAGTATCTTGTCCGCAATAACTATGTGGATGAGCAGGATAACGTCACGCAGGACTGCCGGGACGATGTGCAGACCGGAACACTTGCACCGGTGCCGGAAACGCTGAAGCCCATTGAAGAGGGCGTGCACACGCTTGTGCAGGCAATTTATGATGACAGTATGCTCAAGTCTATGTTTGAGGATGGCAACAAGCCGAAAGTGCTGGAAAATCCGCTGAACGACCGGTTTGAAAAGGCAGAGTTCCAGAAGCTCTGGCAGACGATCAACCACAAATACGCCTATACGGTGGATTTTGATTCTGAGGAACTGATCCGGAAAGCAATCGAATACATCGACAGGGAACTGTACGTCAGTCGCCTGCAATATACCGTTACCTATGCCGGGCAGAAAGATGTCCTGAGTGCCGATATGGTGCGAGAAGGCAGCAGCTTCAGCGATGCCAAGAGCAGAACAAAAAAATTAGAACATGACTACGCAGGTCAGGTTGCGTATGACCTGATCGGCAAAATTGCAGAGGGCACAACGCTGACCCGGCATACCGTTGCACGGATTTTGCAGGGCATCAAGCCGACAACCTTTGCGATGTACCAGAACAACCCGGAAGAATTTATCGCAAAGGTGATCCGGCTGGTCAAGGAGCAGAAAGCTACCATGATCGTGGAGCATATCACCTATGATACCATTGAGGGCAGCTACGACAGCAGCATCTTTACGGCAGAGAAACACGCTCTGACGATGGATAAGGCTTACAAGGCACAAAAGGCGATTCAGGATTACGTTTTCACCGATGGCACAGCGGAAAAGAGCGTGGAACGGAAGTTTGCGGAAAATCTGGACGGTGCAGAGGAAGTCTTTATCTATGCAAAACTGCCGAAAGGCTTCTATATTCCGACCCCGGTTGGACACTACTCCCCGGACTGGGCAATCGTGTTCCATGAGGGCAAGGTGAAACACATCTATTTTGTAGCAGAAACCAAAGGCACGATGGAAAGCCTGAACTTGCGCCCAATCGAGAAGTCCAAGATCGACTGCGCCAAGAAGCTCTTCGCAAAATTGTCAGATGGTCTTGTGACATACGACCATGTGGACAGCTATCAAGAGCTGATGAATAAGGTACTGCAGTGACCAGTACAAAATGAATCATGAAGCGGCTGGTTGCGTAGATGCAGATGGCCGCTTCTGCATTTGACATCCTGATCGAGAGTGTGAGCGATAATATAGGGCTGCGATGAGTTTGAACGAATCAGCGATGCAATCGCACAGCCTGCATCCACCGGATGCAGTTCAAGGGTTTGACTTTCCCAACAAGTGTTTGGCAACGCAAAAATGGTCTTTGTATAACCTCTTGCTAGCGCTATGAGGCCTTTCAAAACGCCTCCCAAATTTGAAAATCACTTTGCAAGAATGATCGTCCGTTTTCAAGCTCAACTTGAAGTGGACGGTTGTTTTTCTGCTCAAAAAAGTTCCGAGTTGGCATTCCATTACAAACAGAACGAGTTGTCCTGTTCGCTCTTTTTACCAAGGTTTCCCTTGCGTTTTCTTGCACACTGCCGAAAGTGGCGTGTTTTCAAAGTTTTTTGTTGACACACTGCGATTTTTGTGGTAATCTACCCCAACAATTTAATATAACATATTTACTTAGAGTTCCAGCTCGGCTCCCGAAGGAGCCGGAGCAAGTTTTTAACTTTCTATCGCTACATAACGAACCCGAACCAAGGCCATCCCGGAAGGAATGGTCAGGTTCAGGTTGTTGTGTGGCGATTTTTTTATTGCCAAATCCAGCGCCGAACCTTGAAAACCGCATGACCGTCTGCATGGGATACCCGGCGATGACCTCGCAAAAGCAAGCCGGAAAACGCCGCCGGAAGGGGGCAGGAAATCCATGCAGGGAGAACGGCTAAACGTTGATTCCTCAGTTACCAGAAAACAATGTGGTCAAATTGACCACATTGTTTTTCTGTAACGCCAGTGAAAGGAGGGTCATCTCCATGTATATGACAAACGAAGAATGGGAGCAGAACAATCAGGATTATTTGAAAGAATCGTATGAGAAAACGGGCTTTACCGCCGGAGGATACGCCGTCCACAAACTTATCTGCGGCGGCTGCGGTCGGGTGTTCTACACCACCATCTACACCAAGAAATACTGTCACAGCTACTGGTGCGGCAATCAGGCCAACAATCTGCGGCAGCGGGAATACCGCCAAATGCGCCGTCAGGATTTGGTCTGCCAGTGCTGCGGTGAAAAATTCACGCCCAAACGTGCAGATGCCCGCTATTGCAGCAACTCCTGCCGACAAAAAGTCTATCGAAAACGTGTTACAGATGCTGCAAGTACTCAAAATGAGCACATCGTTTTTCGTACCGTCTCAAGGTCTGTTGAAAATCAGGTGCCGCCACCCGGCACTTGATTTTACCCGTAACAGAATCAGTTGGTCATTTTGGCCAACTGAAAAAGCCGGACGAGCTGTTCTTCTGGACAGCTTGCCCGGAGCAAGAGTGCAGAGGTGCGGGTCGCCAGTGGCGACCTCAAAAGGCCGCAGGTATTTTGAAGCACCGACCGAGCCGACAGGCGAGACCGCAGCTCTTTGAAGGGAGTCAAGGGGGAACGCCTTGCCCAGTGATATGATGCTGTGCGTCA
>OIYE01000433.1_pt1 | contig 36648 bp, 48 predicted proteins | sample 1588091 | NCBI WGS metagenome assembly OIYE01 (sample SAMN03283265) | human gut metagenome | biome: human-associated habitat; material: feces | host: Homo sapiens | place: USA | collected 2013 | reverse complement strand
TGCCATATCCTCTCACCTCCTCCCTGCGGTTCATCGCTATTTCTCCGGATTCTCCTGCTCCCCCTCTTCCTACTGCTCCGGTTCGCTTTTCAAAACCTTTTTCGCCTCTTTTTTTGCTTTTTCAAGTTCCTCATTTTTTTCTCTTACCAAAGCATTCGTCGCATTTATCAATTCAATTTTTTCCTCTCCCCGAATATCTGCCAATACGGAGGAAAGAACTCCGTCTACGATGCAAGCCGGAAAATTGTATTCCCTCCGAATCTTCTCAAGTGCATTCAATATTTCCCCTTTTGCACATTCAATTTTTACTGCAATCGGCATCTCCATTTTTTATACACTCCTTTCTGAAAGTAATACGTCAAGTTTCTTGTCTATACTTTTCAACAATTCAAGTTCTGTCGGCTCTCTTGCTGTCATTACTGCCATTCTTTTCTCGCTTTCCATTTTTGTTCCTTGCCTCAAATCCTGCTGTCCCTCCGGAGTTTCAAGAATCATTTCTTTTTCCTCCGGCTCTTTTTCTTCTGACATTAGATTTTCTGTCTCTGCTCTCATTTCTTCCTCCTGCTATTGTGTGTAATATGTCAAATCTGTCAAAATTCCGTTTGTAAATTCCATTCGTCCGTTTTTCCCCCATCTTGCAACCGTTCCATCTGAATTCATTTCTAGCACTTGAACATAATTGATTGTTTGTGTGATTCCTCCGCCTTCCCATGATACATTTTTTATCTTGTTCCAGTGCATATCTATATCACATCCCAAATGAATCCCGTATGTGTCATAAATGCTGTTCTCCCTCGAAAATGTCAGCATTGTTGTATATGTTGTTGCTCCCTCTGTTTTTTCTTGTGCGAACGTCATATACTTTCCATTGTATTCCAAATCAAATACAAGACCCTTGTGAGCGTTGTTTCCACTCCACTGATTTGTTCCTATTTTTCCGATATAATACCCATCACGATAAAAATGCTCTCCGGAGTAATTGAAAACAGCTCTTTTTTTACTCTGCTCCACCGACCCGTCATATACGGATATACCTCCATTTTCGAACTGGATGTAGTTGCTGTTGTTATTCCATGCAACTCTCACATAATAGGCGTTTTGAGAAATTTTTGTCCCGAATTCGGAATTATTTACTTTTTTATTGACTTCTGTTGTGATTGCATCTGTTTTCACCTTAATCGCTGCATTCATTTCCGTTGTTGTTGGGTATTTCTCCAACTTTTCCGAAATACCAATTTCAACCCCATCTATCGCTAAATCAATAAAAGACTTTGTTTCCTTTGTTGTGGAATAGTCTGACATGGCAGCTTTCGTCTGATATATCTGCGACACTTCCAGTTCAATCTCGCCTTTTGAAATATTTATCAACGCATCCGTTTCCGTCTTGTCGTAGTAACTTTCAAGGGTGTGCATAACCCCCAACTCAACCTCTTCTTTTGATGCTGTGATTTTCGTTTCCATTTCCTCTGTTGTCGAATAATTCTCAAGCACCTTTTTCGTTGTCCTATTAGAGATGGAAATTGCCTCTTCTTGCGCTGATTTTGTCTCCTCCTGCTGAATCTGTGCGAATGTTTTTCTTGCATTCGATATTTCAGCCGTGTTCTTTTTCGGTGTCTCCGGATATTCAACAATTTTCACAATACGCTGTTTTTCTTTTGTCCGCATTGTCTTCGACACAAGCGTCACCACGTCTCCGATTCCGAACGATAGAATCTCTCTGTGCTTTTCGCTTGCTTTTGCAAGGTCTGCAATCTCTGCCGTAAACGCTTTATACGGTCTTGATGCCTCCTCAAGTTTTGCAGTCGCATCCTCAATCAAACTCGTTGTGTTTGTGTATCTTTCATCTTTCCATGTGAATGCCTTTATCTTGTTGCTGTACTGAAAATTATCAATATAGTCGTGTCCCAGTAACCACTCCGGCGTTATACCGTCTTTTCCTATCGGATATATTCTTGTATAGAATTCATAGGTGTCTGATTTTGGTGTCAATTTCCGGAGATTCAATCCCTCAATAAAATAACATCCTTTGTCACTTCCCACCTGTTCATAAATGTCGATAGCCTTATTCAAGGAATCAATCACGCATTCACAACGATATGTTGACAAGCACTTTTGCAATACATCCCATGCAGTAACACTCCCCTCTTCATTGATGGTTCTCTTCTTTGTCACCGCACAAGTTCTGACAGTCCATCCCGTTCCCTCAAATGCAAATTCAAGACATGCTCTGATTGTCTGCTCCTGCGATTCAAAACCATACGGAAACGGCATTCCCTCCAATTCTTCCACATTCAGAACTGCTGTGTACTTGTTGAACTTCTCGCCTTTTTCAACCGCTTTCAATACAAATTCATCAGTCTTCGTTCTGATGTAATATTCCTCTTTCAATAGGTCTGCGATTTTCCCATTTGCAGGATATTCAAATGAAAGTTCCTTGTCTCCGCTGTCAAGCGTTGTTGTGATTGCTCTGTTTTTGAATCCAAACACAAGACCGATTCGTTTCTTTTCATCATTAAAAATCTGCAAGTCCTCACACCTCCTAAATCCACATCGGCGTGTACCGGACTGTTATTTTTGCCTTTGTGTCTGAAAATGTCAGTGCGGTCTCTCCGGCTTTCAATTTTGGAAATTCCCACAAGTCAACATTCTCAAATGCATTCTTTCCGTCCATTGTCACAAGACCGTCTTTTCCATCAATCACAACCGTCTTTCCTGCTTCCAGTTTTTCGACTATGATTTCATCCTGTCCGAATCCTGTGATTCTGTAATTATTCAACGCACTCTTTGCATACACTTCCAAAATGCACGGTGTTTCCCTCGTTCCTACCATGTAAAAGGATTCTTTTGTTTTTCCGTCAAATATAATTTCAAGTTCCTCATCATAAAAGAAACCATCAAATTCAAGATTCAAAATGTATCTGTCTTTCACTCTCATCTTTTCATAATCACTTTTCGTCATGAATCCTCTGTATTTTCCTTTGTACCCGTCAAGTTCCAAATCACACGACTTCGTGAAATTCGCCATGAATTCCGATGCCATTCTGATGATTCTGTTCCGGTCTTTTCCTTTGAAGTATACGGATATTTTCACATGTCCCATTTCCACCAATGTCTCAAACTCTGTCGGCAACGCTGCACCCGTTATCCATTCATAATTTACAGAAATCGAGGGAGGCTGCACATCGACTGTCAACTGTTTTGCATCATATTTTCTGATGTCAACATTGTTCACTTTCATCTCCTTGTACTACCTCCCTTTTCTTCTATCTTCTACCAATTTATCATCCACTCTTGAAACAGTTCTGCTTGCAACCTCTTCTCCGTCGATGTATGTATGGTTTTCTATATGAATATTTTGCATCCTCTGCACGCTTTGGAGTTTCTTATCAAGTATACTGTTTAATCTTGTGTAGAACGGTGCAAGTGGTAATATTGCCTCTCCTCCGGTCTCCCGTTCTCCTCCTGCAAGGAAGTTATTCCCACTCATTCCGAAAATCATCGGTGATGTCATGATTGCTCCGGTTTTGTACCATTCAATCCCGAAATGCGGTACTTGCGGAGGGTTCAAACTAAATTTTCCGCTTATATACGGATGTGGCATTTTCAAATGTGGCAGTGACCATGAAAAATTGAAAAATCCTTTTATTCTGTTAATCGCTCCCGATACAACGGATTTTGCTCCCTCCATCTTTGAGGAGAATGCTGATTTTATGCCCTCCATAACTGACGACACTGTCGATTTTGCAGCGTTCAGTTTTGAAGAAAATGCCGATTTTATGCTGTCAAGTTTTCCTCCGGTCAATGTATTCGCTGCTGACATGAGTGAATTCATGGTGTCTCTTACACCTGTGAACGATGCGGAAACAATCCCCTTGATTCCTCCTCCTGCGCTCGAATACGCTGATTTCATATTGTTCAGCTTTGTTGAAATATTCTGTTTCGCTGTCTCCATGAGATTCGTTGCCGTATTTTTGATATTCGTAAAATTCGACGACCACGTTGTTTTTATCTCATTGACTTTTGTACTGAATCCCTGTTTTAACTCCGACAGCTTTGTGTTTGCATTTGTTTTCCACTCCTGCATCTTCGTTGTGATGGTCGTTTTCATGTTCTCCCATCCGGTCGATACATTCGTTTTTATCTCCGAAACTTTCGTTTGAAAATTTGTTTTCATTTCCGTCAGTTTCATTGATGTGTTGGTAGACCATTCTGTCATCTTTGTTGTGACAGTCGTTTTCATGTTCTCCCAACCTTGTGACACATTTGTTTTTATTTCTGTAATTTTCCCGGAAAACTTCGTCGCAATCTCTGTCAACTTTCCTCCGGTCAAATTGTCAACAAAAGTGAATCCGGCTGTGTAATAGCCTTTGATTCCCTCCCATCCCGCAGCAACAACACCTTTGATTCCGCCTCCGTTTTCTTCGTATGCGGTTTTCATATTTCCCAGTTTTTGTTTTGCAGTGTCAACCGCTGCTGTCATGACATTGTGGACTGTATCTTTTACTCCGTCGAACACTGTTGTTGCAGCTTGTCCGATTGTGCTATTTGCTATCGAATCACCTATCTCTTTTATTTTCCCAGTGACCGCCTCTTTCGCTTTTGTAAATGCTCCGGTTATAGTCTCCTTGATGCTGTTGAAAGTTTCTGTTACTTTCCCCCAAAGTTCCGTCGCCTTTGCTTTTACTGTGTCCCAGTTTTTATATAATGAGACACCCGCTGCAATCAGTCCTCCTATGAGTGTTACAATCAGAATAATCGGACACAGATTCATTGCAGCATTCAAAGCTGTCTGTGCCACTGTCATTCCTCCTGTTGTTGCCGTCGCTGCCGTTGTCGCTGCTGCGTGTGCCGTGGTTGCTGCCGTTCCTGCTGCGTCTGCTGCCGTTCCTGCTGCCGTTGCTGCTGTTTTCGCTGCAATCTTACCGACAATGGATGTGACCCATGTTCCAAATGTTTTCCCTGCTTTTACGGTGTCTGAAACTCCTTTTGTCACTTTCCCGAATCCGACTGCCATCGGACCCACCGCAGCGACAACCGCTCCGATTTTAATGACGTTTTGTGCTGTTTCCGAATCCATGCTTTTCAACGCCGTTGTCACCTGTCCGATGACTTCCTTGACCGTTGGCATGACATCCTTTCCCAGTCGCAAAAGTTCATTTCCCAGTGGCAAGAGTGATGTCTGCAATTCTCTGAACTGACTTTTTACCTCTGTTGAGAATGAATTGTTGATTTGTTCCCCTGCTCTTGCGGTTGCGCCCTCTACATTCTCAAGACCGCCCTGCACATCTGCAAGTGACAATACAACATCCTTTCCCAAATCCTCCCACATCGTTCCGAACAACTCTACGCCCGCAGCATTTTGAGCGATAGGGTCATCCATATTATTGAGCGCAACAAGAGTTTCGTGAAATGCCTGTGATGCCGTTTCTCCTCCTGCTGCGAATTTCTTTGCCATTTCATCCGCATTCAGACCGATTCTCTGAAATCCGGCAACCGTTGTGTCCGAACCGTCAACCGCTCTGATGCTGAACTCTTTCATCGCATCTCCGACTTTGTCGAGATTGAATGCTCCGTTCTGCGCTCCTTGTATCAAGTACGCCATTGCCGTCTCTGCATCCATTCCCAACTCTTTGAACTTAGGTGAATATTCTCTCATTGTGTCAAGCAGTTCCCCGCTATAATTCGCACCATTCTGAAACCCTACTGTCAGAATATCCATTCCCTCACTGATGTCCTCAATGATTCCATTGTTCATCATTGTCGTGAGTGTCTTTGCAAGTTCTTCATTTTCCGTCTCGAACAAATCAGACATCGTCATCATCTGTTCTGCAATTGCCTGTTGCTGTTCTACCGACATATCTTTTGCACCTTTGATATTCTGAATCAAAGATACGACTGCACCTTTGCAGTCCTCAAGACTTTCACCGAATCCATTTGTGTAAAGATTCTGTGCAACCGTTTTCAGATTTTCCGTTTCCTCTGCGGTCAATCCTAACTGTCCCTGCATAGACATGAGACTATTTTCTGTATCAAGTGCGTTTTTTCCAACTGCTCCTCCGAATGCAGTTATCCCTCCGGACACAATAGACATTTTCTTTCCGAAATTCTCCATTTTTTCTCCGGCGGTATCACACGCCTTTGTAAATACATCAAATTTATGGTTTTTCAACTCATTGTTGACATTCTCTAACTCTGATTCCATCTCCATGAGTTTAACTTTATTTGAATTTACATTTGCAGTCTGTTTTGACAGTGCTGTCTCTGTTCTTCCGATTGCCGTCTCATTTGCTTTGAATTGCTGCTCTAATTTATCGAGTTCCGCTTTTAAAGCCTTTGACTGCTCTGAATTCTTTCCCGTCTCCTCTGACGATTGCTGATAAGCTGATTTTGTTTCATCTATTTTTCTTTTTAATTCATCATGCTTTGTTGACTGCTGCGCTAACTTCGTCGTTAGCTTTTCCTGCTGTTCCTCACACATTTTCACAATATCCTTTTGCACTGTGATTTTCTGCGTGAGCGATTCTGCTTTCGCTTTGAGGCTATCTGTTGCTGAACCGAACAACTTTGCTTTTGTTGCTGCGACAGAATATTCACTTGACAGCACTTTCATTTGTTTCGCTGCCGATTTCATTTGTGACTGGTAATCACTTGAATTTGCCGATATTTTGACGCTTGTATAAGCCATTCGGTTTCCTCCTCTCCTACTGATTTTCGTTGATTGTATCTAATTCAAATTTTAAATAATTCAACAATGACACGATGTCCTCTTTCATGCACTGACTGTATGAATTTTTCAAAAGTCTTATCGCTATTTTTACAACACGGTCAATGATTTCCCCGCATACTTTCCACTGATTTTCCTCCTGTGGTTCATCCTCATATCCATTTTCAATGTCATATTCGTCGAATGCAGACTTTTCTCTTTCCACATTTTCAACTTCGATGATATTCAACAGTCTTTCCGCAATAATATTTTGCATAGTAAAGTGAATCTTTTTCACTGCTGTTAGGAACTCAACCGCCTCACATCTTCCCAAATGCGAAAACGGTATTTGTCCCCCGAATAATTCCTGCACAATTTTCTTGTTGAAAAACATGACATCTCTGAACTTTTCTGTCGTGTTCTTCTCCATGATACTGACATACTTTTTGTACTGCTCCACATTCACAGAATTCAGAAAAAACTCTTTCCCGTCGCAAGTGATTTCTATATCCGGCATCACTTGCCACTCTGAAAATTTTTCTCCATTTTCTCCATTCTTCTTTCAAGTTCTTCAGCGACACCCACGTCTATAAACTGAAACTCCATGATGATTCCTGCTGCATCCAGTCCTTTTTCTGCATCTTTCAAATCTTCTACTGTGAACTGATTTCCGTATGCTTTGCAAGTGAATAGCATCATCGCCTCAATATCCTGTTTTGTGTACCTCGGCTTTCCGTCAATCTTCTCTGACAGTTCCAAATATTCCATGTATGTGTCTACCGACATTTTCGGCATCGTGTACTCTTTGTTATTTAAAATAATCTTTCGTTTCATTGAATTCTCCTCCTGTTATATCTTTCTCTTTTATCCTGCTGCTCCGTTTTTTTCCTGTACCTTACTAAACCAATCTTCAATTGCTTTTTTGGCGTTTGTATCCTCGCTTATGAGATTTGATTCGTCTACAGACAGTTCATATGCATTGTCCATGTTTCGCTCGTAGAATGTGCCCTTGATGCTCTTTGTTGTCGGCGATATTTTACCTTCTCTTGTATTAGCCTCTTCACTGATTCCCTCTGCGAATTTTCCCGCATATAACCAAATGAACTCATATTTCCCATTCAGTTTTCTTTCCCTCCATCCGATAGCGACTTCTGGTGCTCTGTCGTCGGATGTTTTTACAAGAAAACCATTCTCATATAACTGTCCGAATGCAATGGCTCTGTCCTGCGGTGCAAGTGCATTGATTTCCAGTTCAACCTCCGTTCCCTCGTATGATGTAATTACCTCTTCTGTTCCGTCGTCAGAATAAATCTTTTCAGATGACCACTTGTCATCACGTTTCATTTTGATAGCTCTTGCCAGTTTTACGGGTTTTTCTGTTGCATATCCCGCCTGCGTGTTCTGTGTGATTTTTGCGATATAAAAATCTCTACAACCACATGTTCTACTTCTTACAATTTCCCTTGTTGTTTCTTCCATTTCTATTCCTCCGTTTCATAGAATTTTGAAAACCTCTGTGCTTTCATATAGATTCCATCCTCCGGCTGCGAATCATCTCCGTTTCTGCCCTCGAACGAAAATCCGTTTTGTTTCATGAGTGATTTGATTTCCCTTGCCAGTTCTACCTCGTCCGCTCTCGAAAATATGGTGACCTGCACTGACAGCGTCACTCCCTCCGCATCATCATCCGAGAAATTATCGTCGCTCTCTCCTAAATCCCACAAAGTCACATGACACTCCTTGATGTTTTTGTCATACCACCCTTGCATCACTGTGATTCCTCTGTTGCTTACTGGTTCAAGTGTATTTGATGCGTCTTTTATGATGTCCGGACTGCTGTTCATGCCTTTTCACCTCACTTGAATGTTCTGTTTAAATACTCTTGATATTCCTGCTCTGCAATTCTTTGCAGTTCTCCGTCTGCCTCTCGTCCGGTTGCGTAAATAAATTCTTGAGGCGGTCTGTAAATAGTTCCCCAATTTATGAATTTCACATAAAAGTGTTCGCTATTATCCGACTTTTCCCATCCCACATCTGCGGATGCACCCGCTCCTTTCATCTTTACTTTTCCCACCGGAACACTGTCCGCTGCATGTGCTGTGACTGATGATTTTGTTCCGAATCCTCGTCCGCTCATTTTCAAATCTGATGACCTCGGCACTTTTCCGGACATAATTTTTTTCACAATCGGCTGTCCTTTTTCTACAATCTTTTTGTTTACCGCCTTTATATCATCATCACTTGCAGCATCTTCAAACGCTTTCAAAAGTTCTTTCAATCCCTCGAATTCCATGTTGATTCTCACCGTATCACCTCCCGTGTCACATTCTGACACTACGCTCCCGCACGACATTTCAACGAAACTTTTCTGTCGTCTGTGAACTTCGGTGATGCATCATAAATCTTGTACTCAACATCTTTATAGATTGCATAGAACTCTTTCAGATTCAGTCTGATTTCTTCCATCTTTTTGCAATTTCTCACCTCAAAAACAATCGTGTTCTCAAGTCCTGTTTGCAATGCCGTGTATCTCTCGTTTGTTCCCAAACTTTTCACATCGCACCAACATTCATAGAATTTTTCTGACTGCTCTTGCTTTCTTCCGTCTTTCACGGACGTTTGCTTTCTGATTATCTTTACTCGTCCGGTCATAACACACCGCCTCCATACTTTTCATTCAGCAGCATTGAGGAAATTGCATTCGTCAGACTTTCTTTATCTTTCTGATACTTTTCACGGTTGTCGTATAACTCTTTTGTGAATGAGTACACAAGCAGTCTTTGCCGGAACGTCAGATTGTACGGGTCGAACTTTGGAATCAGTCCCGCCAATTCCTCCAATGTTGCCTCCATCATTTCCTCTGCGATGTCTTTGTCATCGTCATAGTCAATGTGATTGTATTTCATACACTTCTCAAGCAATTCTTCTTTATATTTCTTCTTTTCCTCTTCCGTCATTTCCCTACCTGCTTTCATTCAGCAGGGCGGTCAACCGCCCCGCCTCTTTTTCTTAACCGTTCACCATCTCTGTGATTTGACCTTTTACAACTGCGTCCACATCGACAGGCTGCACGTCGAATCTGTCACGCACTTTCAGTCCAGTCAAATCCTTTTCCCAAAGACCTGCGCCTTTGTCATTCATGTCGATTGTCATGACATTTCTGTCAAAGAGTGTGATTGCCTCCTTCAAATCACCGCAGAATACCGGATGTTTATAACCGTCAATCGTATGCCCGTCACTATTCATGATTTTCTCGGACGCAAGTGTTTTCTTTGACAGTTTAATGATTGGATATTCACCGAAAAGCAGTTTCCCTTTTGTTTTCTGCGTAGGGTCTTTCTGTAAAATATAATTTCCGTCGTTGTCTTTCAGCTTATCAAGATAGTTGAAACCGCTCTGATTTGTTACGACAATAGAAGTCGCAGCAATCGCAGGGTCGAGTGTCTCATTGAAAATGTCTTTGAGACTGTCAATGTTTGACACAACAACTTCTTTTCCTTTTGTCATATCATTCAGCACTTTCAGAATCATCATGTTTCTTGTCGCCTTTGTCTTTTTCGCAATCCACTTGTTTATATACGCCATGATATTCTGTGCTGTGTCTTCAAGAAGTTCGGCTGTCATTTTGAGGATTCCGCCTTTTTTCTTGATTGCATATTTCACCGCTTTAAACTTCGGCTCGTCCATATCCGGAAAATCCGCCTCCTCATCCACGTTATCAAACGGTGTTGATTCCGCATCCACTTCAACGTTTCTTGTCCCGTTCTTTGTAGTCACGCCCTCTGTGTTGACGTACTGTTCAAGATTATCTTCGGAACGACGCAGTTCAATAATTTCCGTTCTGATATCCTCCGGAATTGTTACGCCGATTCCCATTTCTTCCTCGTCGCCCGGTGTTGTATCTGTTGTCAATGCATCTCTGTACACCCTTACATCTTCCTCATCCGGCTCTCTATGGAAGAATCCTGCTTTGATGATATTTACAAAGGATTTCACGAGATTCTTTTTGTCGTTCTTTCCCCTGTCAAGAATCTTCGCTTTTCCTGTTGCCATTTTATCCTCAATATCCTCTCTGTCTTCCTCGTCCAAATCAAAGAGCAAGTCGAATTTTTCCTGTAATGTCTTTAATTCATCCTTTGCAACTCTCGCTTTGTCGAGTTTTCCATCTGCGACAAGGCTTTTCACCTCATTCTTTTTGTCGTTGATTGCTTTCAACATCTTCTGCATTTCTTTGTTCATGTCTTTTTTCTCCTCTCTAAAATCCATACAAGTCTAAATCCTCAAGAATCGCCTGCTTTTCTGCCTCGATTCTCTCCTTTTCACGGTTCTGCATCTCTGCAATCACCGCATCTACAATGTCTTTTGTTTCTGTATTTCTTAACTGCTCCGGAACATTTTCATACTTGTCGAAAAAGTCCGATGCGACGCTTGCTGCAACTGCTGCCTTTTCTTCAATCTCAACATTGAAATACTGTGCCAGTTCTTCACCGCTGAACCACTTTTCTTTTGCCATGAATCCCTTGATTTTTTCACGTGTCACACCTGCTTTCAAATGTTCCTCATACACATCAAGAATTGATTCCTCGCACAAATCAAGCTGCTTGATAACTTCTTTGAAATCGTCAGCATTTCCCCACGCCATACAAAGAGGCTTGTGAATCATAGCTTGCGCTCCTGTTGCGAAATGAAGTTCGTCACATGCAAACATGATGACCGATGCGATTGACGCTGCCATTCCGTCCACATATCCGACTTTGTGTCCTCCGTACCGCTTTAACTGGTTATAGATTGCCAGCCCTGCGAACACATCTCCTCCACCGCTGTTGAAATAAATGTCAATTTCCTCATAACCATCTAACTGGTTCAAGAAATCTGCGATGTCCTGCGGACATTTATCCTCCTCATACCACATTGACATCCACGTCGCTGAAACAATGTCTCCGTAGAAATAAAGTGAACACCTGCTTTCCTCTTCGCTTGTGTCAAAATCCAAATATCCAACATTTTCGATTCTGCCTGTTCTTTTGTTCTGTTTTGTGAAATTAAATCGTTTCGGCATCTCTTACTCACCTCCTCCCAACATATCCTCGTCCTCCACCTCGTCGGTTTCGTCCGGTTCATTTTCGTCCGGATTTTCTGTTTCCGGCTCTTCCAACTCTTCCGGCTGCTCCAGATTCTCGCTCTCTTCTTTCTCGATTTTACCGCCTTTCAAATATGCTGCACCTGCCATCGTCAGCGGAACGACATTTCCGTTTGCAAGAATAACGTCTCCGCCCTCCGCATCCGGCATGTCGAGTTTTCGTCTCGCCTCATTCGCTTTCAATATTGACCCTGCAACTCCGTCTTTCAAATACTGCATCTGTGTCTTTGAATCTGTACGGAACAATACTTTTTCGTTGAATTTATAATAAAATCCGTCATCCTGTTCCTCTTCTGCCAGTAATTTATAGTTGATTTCCTCCTCATACTGCTTGATGACATACAGTTCTGTGTCAACATAAAATGACAACTGCTGCAATTCACTATTTGCATAGGACGATTTTGAATAATCGTTTATCTGATTCGGTTTCACTCCGAACGCTGCTGCAATCTGCAAGGCAGTGTATTTTTTCAATTCAAAGAACTGTGAATCAGATAATTTAATGTCTAGCGGTGTGAGTTTCATTCCTAAAGGAACAGGAATGATTTTTCCTGTGTTTCTCGCCCCACTCCCGAATTCTTCAAACGATTTTATCAATGCAGTTTTCGCCGTTTCATTCAATTCTCCCGTATACTCAAGCGTTGCTTTTGCTGTCAATCCGCTTTCATACAAACTATTCATATATGATTGTGATGCCGATGCTCCGGAGATAGTATCTTTCAAAATCTGTTGAACCGGTAACCCTGTCACCCCGTCGAAACTGAAAGATGTTTTAAAATGCATCACCTCGTCTGTATTGAAAACGTATTGTCTTCCGGATGTCGGGTCTGTGTATACATACCACAGTCGCCCCGAACCTGCGAATATACCTGCATCATCTACCACCACCGTTACACAATTCGATTGCATCACCCATAAATCAAGTACCCGAATTTCTCCTCCGTACTTTTTGCGGACAAACTTCTTTCTCACATATACATAAGCGTTTCCGTAGTGATTGCGGTTCATTTCCACGGTGTTCCAAAATACTGTCGGTGTCATGAACGGATTCGGTCTTTTTGTCAGCAGTTTTGACGTTGCTGTCTGCTCTGCCTCCATGATTCCCTTGTCCGTTTTCTGATAATATTTAATCGGCATTTTTGCAAGAGTTTCAGACAGCATCTTTAGACATGTGAAATATGTCACCTCTGATGTTGTCTTTCTTCTCCTCCTCAATCCCATACTTTCAAGAAACGACGGTGAATTGAGTGTCATTACTCCTCCGGATAATGATGCAGTGTCCTCTATTTCTTGTGGTTCACCGCCTCTCCACCAATTCATCAATTTATCTGCAAATCTTTTCAATGGATTCATTCTTTCTCACCGCCTTTCCCCATGTATTTCTCATACAATTCAAGCCATTCATTTGCAACCTCGTTTGTGTCCGGCTTATATTCTTCTTTCATTGCTGCTTTCCATGCGTCGATAATAGCGTCTATCGGGTCGATTCTGTCCTCGTCTACCGCTTTATCAATCTTTATTTCCCCGTAACTGTTTGATATGGTTTTCGCATTTGCAATAGACCATGTCAGCAATTCATCAAATGGAATTACTTTCTTTTTGCTTGTACCTACTTCAACGCCCTCGATTTCTACATTCCCCGCTCTAACCTCAAGTCGAAAGTCAACCGTTGCGTCATTCAGTTCTTTCGCCGTCTGTGTAATTGATACGGAATCAAATCCCAACGCCTCCAAATCCGACAAGAACGCTGATGCATTGTGCGGGTCATAACAAATCAATTGCGGTTTTAATTCAAACTTTTCAATCAAGTCCTCAAGATATTTGATGATGTATTTATAATCTGTCTTGATTCCTCCCAGTGTTTCCGTTACTGTGACAAGACCCTTTTCAATCCACACATCATAGGGAACTTTATCCGTCTTTATATGTTCGTCAACCCTGCTCGCAGGTATGAACGAATGTGTATGCACAAAGTATTTTTTCACATCATCTACCACATACGGGATGACGATTGCGATTGATGTCAAGTCTCCTCCAGATGACAAGTCAACGCCGACATAACATTTGCATCCTCTGAAATCCTTGAGCGTTTTCAAAACTGCGCATCTCTTCCAGTCCTTAATATCCTTGATATACATGGAATTCGACCACTGCATCCACATATTCAACTGCTTAACAAGGAAGTCTCTCAAGTCTTCCCCGCCCATATCACGGGCAGTGTTTGCAATCGGCACAAGGTTCTCAAGCGCATCCGCATCAAACTCAAGAATCGGATTCGCTTTCACCCAGTTCTCTTTTTTATAAAGGTCATCTCCCTCGTCAAGCTGTGCAATGTATACGAACTGACTGTCGTTTTCAAATACTCCTTTCAAGAGATTGCAGCAATATTCGTATAACTTATAGCAAGGTGATTTCAAATCAAATCCCGCTGTTGTGATGACCGAAATCAATGCAGATTTTAATTTCTTGATACCGCCCTCAAGCAACTTATACATCTGATTTGTCTTGTGTGCATGGTACTCGTCAACAATTCCCAAATATGCACGGTGTCCGTCAAGTGATTTTGTATCACCGGACAACGCTTTGATTTCAGAATGTGTCAAAAGACAATCTATCGTGTGATTGTGTTCATGCACCTTGAACCATTCCGACAAATCCTCGTCTGAATTTATGAATTTTACAATTTCATCAAATACGATGTTCGCTTGGTCTTGCTTTGTTGCAGTACAGAATATTTTCCCGTACTTGTAACCGTCAAAATTCCCATAAAAACACGCTAAAATACCATTGATGAATGACTTTCCGTTCTGTCTTCCTAACTGCACATAAGATGTTCTGTATCTTCTGTAATGCTTTTCTTTCGTGCGCCACCCATTCAGCGACCCCAAAATAAAGCACTGGAACGGATATGCCGTCACATTTTCCTCGTCCTCGCCCTCTGCAATCGTCAATTCTTCTGCAAAGTCGATGATTTTCTCGGATTCTTCAACGTCAAAATAGTATTTATACGGTGCAAGTTTCGCTCTCTCAAGGTCATCAAGATGCCTTTGACATGCCAGTTTGACAAGTTCTCCCGCATCAATTATCCCTGCAATGACATCGAGCGCGTATTGAGTGCAACGGTCGGACGCTGTTGCTCCTGCTGCCATTTATGACCCGTACTTTGCGAACTTATTTTCCGGTTTCGTTTCTTTCGGCTTTGGAACAACAAGTCTGCATCTGCTGCTTACCGTCATTCCGAAATCCGATGCCCCCTGTCTACACTGTTTCATGCATCTGTCTTGAATAATCATGAGGCGTTCTCTCTCTCCGTTCACGACTTCCCGTGTCCCGACCTGCACACGTTCCTTTTCTCCTGTGTCCGGATTCTCTTTCGTTTCATAAACCGGAACATCTACCATCAACGGAGTTCCTCTGATTTTCTCCGTTATCTCAATGTACTGTTCTTGTGCAATCAAAAGCCTTGCTAGTGCATCGCAATCCACATTTGCAATCAACTTTATTTCGAGCAGTTCTTTCGCAAGTTTCCGGAACTTTTTCTTTTGCTCCTGTGTCAAATATGCAGGAGGCTTCACCTTGTCATTCGGTGCGACCACTTCTGCATTTTTTCTCGCCTCAATTTCTGCTTTTGTAAAGTGTTTTTTACCTTTCATGAGTACCAATTCGGTCGGTTGTCTTTGTCCTGCCATGCAGCATTGAACCCCCTTTCCGTCTAGTGTTCATGACTTTTTGTGTCAGATTGTGACACCTTTCCGGATTCCCCTGTGTTCTGAATTTCTCGTGGGGAGTTTTCTCCGAATCATTCGGGGGGTGCGACTAGAAAACGCTCTCTCAAAACTTTTTCATATCCCCCTGCCCTTTTGAAATGGTGTTCAATCAACGACCGCAACTGCGTTTGTGTCATTTTCATGCTTGCATCGCTTTTCTTATAAAGTGCTGTTATTGTGTTGTGTGTTCTTTGACTTAACGGAATCAAGTTCAATGGATTCAACCTTTGTTCCCAGTCCTCTTCAAGTTCTATGATGTGATGAATCGGGTCGCTGTCTCTCAAGGTTATCAACTCCCGTTCAACATACAGTGCATATATATCCACATACTCATACACGCTCATGATTACAGGTCTTAATGCCCGCCATTCCTTTGATATATAGAACTCTGCTGCCCGTCGGTCTCTCCTTGTGTTGTTATATATCACATGCCTTGACTGCTGCCTCTCCTCGCATTCTTTGCACATACGCATTGACTGCGGTATCAGACGACCGCATCCTTTGCACGCTTTCAATAACACACCACTCAACTCCTCTCGTCCTCTGCCTCCTGCTGCCTTTCACATCCACAAGAGGCGGGCAACATCCCATGATGTCATGTCCCTGCTGCCCGCTATATAACAGGAGGGCAAACAGGCAAGAAAAAAGCGACTGCATCTCTGCAATCGCTCGTCTCAACTGTTCACCCTAACATATTAACACGTTTAAATTCACTTGTGTTCACCCACTTTTTACCCCCTATTTCACCCTGTTTTCACCCTGTTTTGTTCAAATTGTTTCTATTTTCAGCACAAATTGATGTATTATCTAACGCTTTCGCACCGAACAATTTGATTGACAACCTTGCAATCATGGTCTTGCACCACTTCTTTGGTGAATTCTTTCCGCATCCAGTCTCTCTCACTATATCCTCGTATGTCTTTCCTTTGATATATACCGCCTCAAGTGCATCATACTTATATCCCTCTCCTGTTGCCTCCGCATCTTTCTTGAGCGATTCTAGCGCTTTCTTGATATGCTCAAACAGTATGATGGTTTCTGCCCTGCACTCTCTTACTGTCTGCAAATATGCCCGCTCTGCTGATATATTATAATTCTCTATATCCGGAATCTGTGATGTCTCTGACACTGCCTCTCTGATATATCGTTCCATTTCCCGATAATTCTCAAGATAGGTCAGTGTCTTTTCGATGACTGTCTGCTCTTTTTCCTTTTCCACTCCTTTTCCTCCTCCCACTCTTCCGTCTCATAGGTAATCCGTGCATCTTCCTCCAATTGTTTGTCGATTTCCGACAATACACTTTGTTCATCCTCCCTATTGCTCTCACGGCATCCTGCACGGCGATTCCTGCTTTTTGAAGCGCATATGTCATCGCATCTATACCGTCAATCCTTGATTTCTGCTTTGCACGTTCTTCTTTCCCCTTATCTTCCGCTTTTATCGTTGCTTTGTCTGCTGCCTCCTTGACAACTTCAAAAATCTCCTCTTTCGTCTTTCCCGTCTTCCGGAGTTTTTCTATTATCTCTCTTACTGCCTCCACAAATCCCATTTTCTCACATCCTTTCTCTTTTTCTAACTGAAAGGGAGTTCCTCTTCGATTCCATCCGGAATATTCATGAATCCGTCCCCTGCATCTGTATATCCGGAATTTCCCTCCTGCTGCTCTGATGCTTTCTTGCTTTCTGCAAATTCCTGTTCCTCAATGACAACATCTGTCGTATAAACCTTTTGACCATCTCTGTTTGTGTATGACCCCGTCTGAATTCTTCCGGTGACAGCCACTTTCATTCCCTGTCTGAAATATTTCTCTGCAAATTCTCCTGCTCGTCCAAATGCCACGCATGAAATGAAATCTGCTGACTGCTGCCCGTCTTTTGCTCCTCTCCGGTCAACTGCCAGTGTATAACGTGCCACGCACATGGATTCCTGCGAACTGTTCGCCTGTGTATATCTTACATTCGGGTCTCTTGTCAATCTCCCCATTAAAATGACCTTATTCATCTTTTTCTCTCTCCTTTTTCAACATATGCTGATTCTGTTTTTTCTGTAATTCAACGAGCATTCGTGTGAACTCCAAATCATTCCCGTTCATGCTTACCTCAAACATCTTTTCGTACTCGTCGATATTCTCCATGACAAACCTTGCCTCTGACGCTGTCAAATCCTGACTGATGAATTCTTTTTTGATTCTCTCACACATCAATTCGCATGTCAATCGTTCCTCTTCATCCTCCGGCTTTGTCTCTTCCATCATCTTCCAAAATACTTTATCTATGACATCCGAAATCCTCTGTTTCCATCCTGTTACTCTGCTTTCCAACAACAATTGAACCTCAATATCTTCAAATGACGCTCCCATTGCAATTCCCATGATTCTGATGTCCTTTTTCCCTTTTGCTGCAATCAGAATCAAATCATCGTCATACGCCTCTGTGTAATATTTCATCTTTTCATCGAAATTCTCTTTCGGATTGATGATGATTTCCGGCTTACTGCTACCCTCCGTCTGTATACTCACGCCAATATATTTTTTATTCTCCTCTTTTGCCCTTTTGAACATTTCAATCAAATTATCCTTTTTCATTAGTCCATCCCTCCGTCTTTTACTATATTGATTGCTTTTTCAATCAATACAACATCGTCCCCGTCGATATTCCCGTCTGCATTCGCTTTCAGTTCATTACAAATCTTTTTCACGTCCACTCTCTCCAATGGTTCGTCATCCTCATTCACAAGAGATGTTCCCATGATGCAGAATCCCTCCTCAAGTCCTGTGTACTCTGTTAGAATATATGTAACAAGTACCCGCACAACTCTTCCGGTGTGTTTTCCGTCCTTGAATTCCAACATCTCAAGAATATCGCCTTTCTGATAATTCCTGTCATTCTTCCAGAGTTCAAATGTCTTCTCTCCTCTTTCTACTTCTCCGAAAAATGATGCTCCCAATTTGATTCGATGCACCTTTTTCCCATCATCTTTCACCTCTGACGGGAGATGATTCATTTTGTCCTCGTCAGCCTGTTCACGGAGTTTTCTTTTTGTCTCTCTGTCAATTCTGTCCTGCTCCTCTGAATATCTCTGCTCGTCTGTCTTATATGCCTCTTTCCTGTTCCGGTACTGGTCGCACTTCGTACATGTTCCGGTCTTTACATTGCAGGTTTCATATTCCGTGCACGAATAACAAATTGACGTGATTCCCTCCGGATGTGGTGTCTGATATTCGTCACCCGCTGCCGGAACGTCATTTTCATATCCTGCCGATGCAGTTCTTTCCCAGTTCTCACCCTCCTGCTCCAAATCCGTCTCCGGAGGATTCATTCCATAGTTGACTGCTGCCTCTTCGTATGACACATATTTCTCCGCCCCGGAATCCTGTGCCTGTTCTTCCTGTTGCCCTCCGGATTTCATGTCTTTAATCTCTGTATAGGATAGCTCTCCGGTCTCCTTATATTTTTCAAGTGCCTTTTTCTGCTTTTCCTGTGTCATCCCGCTCAATTCATATGCAGCAGAGAACGTCAGCCGTTCTTTGTTCAATTCTTCTCTAAATTCTGGAATCAGATTGTTGTTGATACTTTCCACCTGTGCAATCTTCGTCTTTGACATCTTGAGTATGGATGCAATGACATCACGCAAGCGTCCGGATGTGAGGTCGTACCCTTTGATTTTCTTTCCGTCTTTTCTCATGCGCTCAAGGCAATCTTTCAATCGCTGTTCCTCTTCGATGATGTCTTTCACCGACTTCGCTCTGTATGCGTTTGCGATTATGATTTCCACTTGCTCCTCGTCTTCGTCCTGCGGTGTCGTCAATTTGCATGTGGCAATCTCAAAATCTTTATATCCCTGTCCTACAAGGTGTTTCAATGCGAGCCATCGTCTTTCCCCTGCTACAATTCTATATTCCCCCTGTTCATTCGGTTCATATACAACTTCAAGATTCTGCTTGAGACCATACATGAGGATGTCTCCTGCTAATTCCTCAATATCTTCCAACTCATAAAAATTCAATTTATTCCGGTACATCTTGAAAACAGATATGTCCTTTGTCCGGAATCTTGCTTTCGGTGATTCGTCAATCCCCGCCTTGCTGTTTTTATTTAATGCGTCCATGACGCTGAATCCTGTTGCCATCTCATTTCCTCCTATCTTGTCTCGCCTTTCAATGCTTTCGCTATCTCCGTGTACTCCCGTTCACGGTCTGCAATCTCATCTTCCAGTTTATCCATTCTTTTGAACAGTCCTGCAATAATTTTCTTTGGTACTGTCTCGCCATTTTTCAATAATATTCCGATAATCTGCGCTTTACTCATGAGCGTCAATTCTGTCAAAACCTTAATCTGTTCACTCGGTTTCTTTGCTCGTCTGTATAAGCTACATATTTCCTTTTCTGTCACGCAATCCTCACTCCTTTATTCGGTCAACTTCTGTTTCTTGGTCTCTGTACGCTCCACATTGATTTCACCTTTGCTGTTCTGTGAAATAGATGCTTTAACCCCCCCCTCGGAGATTTAAAGTGACCTTTGCCAGTCCTCCGCTGTAAATTTCCTCGACTGCTGCCCGCAGGATATTCACAATCCCCTCTCCTGCTCTTTTGTCCGGTGATGCATCCTCTCCGAACAGAACGGATACGTTTTTCATTGCTTTTTCTTTTCTCTGTCTCTCTTTCTGATATTCCACCGCATCCGGACAATTGCATGTCATTGTTGCCTGTTCCTCTGCCTGTGGCTTTGTCAACTGCTCCTCTGATTCAATCTGCACCATCTGACCGCAAAATCTGCAAGGTGCTGTGTTTATGATATTTCCCATTGTCATTCTCCTTTCTACTCAACAAATTGTTCTGCTTTGAATCTATCTCCCATATCCATAAAATATCCGTATAGGAACTCTTTTTGTTTCTTGGTCAGCCTTTTCATATTTGTCACAATATAACCACCGCATCCGGACGGATTGTGAATCAAACAATACCCTTTTACTTCCGACAAAAAGTCACGCATAAGATGGTCGATTTCATTATCTCCGTTCTTTTCTACCCATTTCCAATATTCATTCGTAAATCCTTTGTTTTCGCATATTTTCTCTGCTGATTCTTCATGCGTTCCGAATGGTGATTCTGTGAATTCTCCTGTCGGCGACAACCATCCGAATTCTTTCATTTCCTTGTCCTGCTGCCCCTCTTCTTTCTCCTGCTGCATTTGATTCGGCATGATTCCATTCTCAAAATCTGCAAGGTGTTTTCTGAACTTTTCCATATTTATTTCTTTTTCTATGATTTTTTCATAGTTCAGCGGTTCGCCCTCTTCCCTGTTCTTCAGAAACAACATCCTGCACAGTCCCCATTCCATTTCAGAGAATCCCAACTCATAACACTCCATCACATAATACAAGCCGATTCTCAATTCCGGATTCCTCTGAACCTCTATCTCGTCTATAAAGTTCTTACTCCCCAGTGCATCCCATACGATGTGGAAATAATATGCAAAACCTTTTTCAAATGATTCACACTTTCCCGAACTGTCTAGTGTTATGCAAGTGTTGCACGTCCCTCCGGTTTCGTAATGCTTGCATGAGTTATTGTTGCATGTGATTTTTCTTTTTCCCACGCTTATCCCTCCATCTCCTCAATCAGTTCATCCACTACGCACCTATAGTCCTTTGACACAATTCCGTTCTTTGAAAACTTCGGGAGTGGAATCATTTTCATGGTCGCCTTTTCTGCCACAATGGAACGTCTAATCGGTGTTGCAAATGCATCCCATCCATACTCCTCATGTAACCACTGGTCAAAATCAAGTGATGTCTTATTTCTCTGTCTCATTGTCATCAATACTTTAATTCTCAATTTTGGATTCAGTTCTTTCAAATCCTCAATCTGCTCCTGCAAATTTCCGACTGCCTCGACCTCATATCCGCCGACTTTCACAGGTGCGATGACAATGTCTGCTGCCAGTAATATGTTTATGACTACCATGTCAAGCAGACGACCGCAATCACAAATACAATAATCATATGCGTCCGCAGCCTCTTTCAGTGCGTCCCGCAGCCTTGTTACTTGGTTTTCCTCCTGTTTCAATAACAAATTCATGTCCGTCTGCATCAAATACCCATTCGCCGGAATGATGTCAATGTTCTCATACTCTGTCGGCTGAATCAGTTCCGCCGTCCGGTATCTCCCACCGACGCATTGATGATGTTCAAGCATCTCACTCATTCCGATTCCCTCCGGTTCATATCTTCCGAATGTCTTTGATGTGTCTCCCTGCGGGTCTCCATCAATCACAAGTACCCTCTTTCCTTTCTCCTGTCCTAACATGTAGGCAATGGAATCCGATGTCATTGTCTTTCCGATTCCTCCCTTTGGTGACATTACTGCAATAACTTTCATGTTCTTTCCTCCTGTTTCAATCCATGTATTCCGATGCTATATCGAGCGCAACTGCTGCCACACTCAAAATCAATGCTATAACCGCAACTATTACCACGATAACCGCTGCATTCCCCAAAACAATCAGCACTTTCATCATCTCCTAAATATAAATCGTGTAATACAGTTTCATCTCCAAATCGCTGAAACTGAAATCCGGTGTCTGCTCCGGCTCAAGTGGTTTCATCAGATTCAATTCTTTCCATCTCTTGTGACGTATCTCCGGATATGCCCGAAACAATGTAATCTCTTTATTTTTGATTCTGTCATAGATTTCCGTGTTACTTGTGAGTGATGCTAAAAATCCGACAAACACATCCTTTTCCTGCTGCACAACTCTCACCCTGTCCGAACTCAATATCGTTTTTATGAAATCGTCAACCGTCATTTCTTTTCACCCGTCTTGACCTCTCCATCTTTCAAGATGCAATTATTCGGAATTGTCATCACTGTTCCCTGCTGCCGTTCTCCGCATAGCATCTCCATGAAACTAAATGCCTTTAATTCCAAATATTCTCTAATGACCTTGACCGCCTCCTCTGCGGAATAGCATGTCACAACAAAATGCCCTGCTGCTGCCATGTCCTTGAGAAATTCTTTTTGTGATACCTCATGTCTGTTGTTCCCGAATTTCATCTCGATGTACAATCCGCAATAAATCCCTTTCGGATATGGGAGGCACAAATCGGAAATACCTGCTTTTACACCCATCTGCTTGAACTTCACCGCCTCAAGCCGATTCCTGCTGCCCCCGTTTGGGATATGATGCAGCCACTTCAATTCCGGATATTGTCTCATGTTCCACTGCGCCCATTGAATCACATTAATTTGTTCCGTGTCCTCTGACCTCTTTGCATACTTCATGTTCATTTTCTCTGTTCTCCTTTTGTCAATTCTTCCTCGATTTCCTGTTCCCTCTGTAAAATCTCTTGATTGTAGGTATATGTGTACACGCCTTTGCTCCACATCTTTTCCTGCGCTCCTTTTTCTCCGTAGTTATACGCAGTCAACGCATCCTGTTTATTTCCATATTTCTCAATCAGTTTCGCTATGTAATCAATGCCAACTTTCACATTGTTGTATGGATTTAAAACATCGGTGCAATTGAGCCTTTCCATCCTGTCCTCGTGCCATTTCTCATATATCTGCATATATCCGAAACTGCATCCGCCATCACCGCTTTTGTTGTACTGATACCCCGATTCCCGCTCAATCATCGCTATAATGAGCGGATAACTCACGCCGTACTGTTCGCACAGGCATTTTGTGTATATCTGCATCTTTTCCGGAAAATAACCGCCGTTCTCTGCATACTCCTCCGGTATCTCATAAAACACAAAATCCTCAACATCTTCGATTCCCCAGTCCGCAGATATGGAATCAAATATCGGGTCAACAGGGTCTTTCGTGCGTGCTGAAATTCTCTCCCGTTCTGCTGCCTCCTGCTCCTCTTTCCATGCTTTTGTCTTTTCAAGCATCGCATTTTGTCCGGACGATTCTCTTCTCCTGTCGATTTCTTCCATCCTCGCATCGAACTCCGCTGACTGCTTTTCAAATTTTTCCATCTTCCTCTCGGTTATTGCCCCAATGAGCAGACACACCGCCATCATTGCAGCACATATTGTCATGACTACCATGAACGCCCTTTCTCTTCTTTTCTGCCGTCTTTTCAACATTTGCCGTCTCGTCATCTCTTCTTATCCTCCTTTTTCTCATTCTTGCGTGTATATAAAACATGCAATTGAAATTGTTGTAATAAACCTTTGCCTCTGTGAAATCCATATCCGGATACCACATTTTCAATATCTCCGGAATGGAATCCCTGTTTTTCGCCATCTTATCAACGAATGAACTTATTTTCTTATAGCTGCCTCCTGCTGCCGGACGCTTAGAATGAACAACCTTGATTCTTGGGTCTCTCAATCCTTGTGAACTATTCCATCTTTTCTCTGACGGAATCCGGTTCTTTTCCTCAACGATATAGTTCGCCATTCCGGATAGACCGTTTTCATCTTTCTGTAATCTTCGGATTTCATTCCTGCTTGACTGTTTCCAACATGATTCAACCGTTTCCATATCCAACGCCCCATCCATGACAATATGATGATGCCATCTGATTTCTGCATTCGGATTGTATGCGGTCACATAAACATATTTTGCATTCGGGAGACCTCGCTTTTTTCTCTGATAGTTAATTCGTCTGATGTACTTTTGCATATTCTTGATAGCAGCATCCACATCGCCATCCGGAGGCAGATGTTCGCCGTCATATGTGAGTGTCATCCAAATATCTTTATCCGTGAAATTTTCATTGATTAGCCTCTCAACATATTTCCTTGCATTTTTGTCATTGAGTTTCCTCTGTGCCTTATCATTATCTTTCTTGATTGCCCTCCCATCCGGAGGAACTTCATCCATGCTCCTAAACTGCGGATATATCTCAATCTCAAACTGGTCTCCTGCTGTTATCTCTTTGAGGGCATACACCACTTTCTTTCTGTGCTTGAACATCTCCTCGACAAATAACTCATTCAGTTTATCAATCTGACTTTGATATGCTGTCTCATAGTCATACGGGATGAACTGCATCCCCCTCTTTCTCTTGCTCCCCCTCTTCCCTTTTATCATCTGACACATTCCTCCTTTTGTGTTTTCGTAGACTTGTTACTATCTATTACAAGGTCGCTCAAGCCTCCCGAAATCCTTTATTTTACAGTCTTTTTGCTGTTTTTTCTGTTGTTTTTCTGTGTCAGATTTGCTATACTGTCTTTAGGTAGTCAGTCACAAATGACACTGTGATTGAACCGGACATCCGCTGCAACGGATGTCCTTTTTCTTTGTTCTCATGCTCCTGCAAACTTTCATTTATGCTGTTTTATTCTCTTTCTGCTGCTTTTCCCATTTCTGGCGTTCCTCATGTTTTCCTACTAAATACCCTGCAACATAGGACTTATCAGTTTCATCCATCTCTGCGAACTGTTCCGCCACATTCTCAATCAACTTGTTTCTTTCTTCTTTTGACATCTTTCTCACACTCCTTTTTTCTCTCTGATTCTCTCAATCTCTTTTTCTATGTTCTTTCCCGAATAATCTGCAAGCAACTTTTCTGAAATATGGTACGTCCAAATTGATGACATCCTGATTGCCGTACCTATCGGGAGTTTTCCTTGCTGCATCGCAACTCTCACGAATTGAGGCGACACATTGAGGATTTCTGCTGCCTCTGTTGGTAGAATTCGCCCTACATCCATACTCTTTTCCTCCTGTTTCCGACCTGCCTTGTCAATGCGTGAGCGGTCATCCCACGCAGACGGGCGACTGTTGCCCGTTTCGGCTTATATATCAAACGTCCATTCCTCTATTTTTTCTCTTCCTGTCAATTCAATTTCTCCATCATGCATATACGCCTTACATCTGAAAAAAGCCTCACTGTGGTCGTTGGATTCATGTATCTTTTTATTTTCCACGTTTACCTCTATGACACACATTTTTTTCAATCCCCGTATCAAAAGGAACTTGCACGCATCTTCCGGTCGCTTGCATAAATACACCACGCCACCGCATGACGTTTTTATCACTCCATCCTGTGCGATTCGCTCCATATTCTCATTTGTTGTTGCATGATATGCTTTCATCTCTTTCCCCGCTTTCTCCTGTCCGGCTTATCCGATTCGTACCACGCCCACGCAACGACCGCACTCGCTCCGACGATTGCGCCCGCTGCAAACGAAATCCCTGCTGTCAAAATATATGAAATCACTCTTTTTCCTCCTTTGGTGGCTCTCTTGGTCGATTCATGACCTCGCCCCTCTTCCGGCTATATTTACCGTGTTGTGACTTTTCCCATTAAAAAATCACGAAAACCTGTTGAACATCTGCGAACTTTCTAGCAGTTTCGCCCGCTGCCATGTTTCCCACGGTATTCCGACGTTGTCTTTCGGCTTGCCATCGTCAGAGCGTCGGTCGCCATCCGGACGCTGACGGGGCGACTGCTGCCCCGTTTCGGCTTTAATAATTCAGTTCAATCGGTCTTTTCTTCTCGTCGATACAATCCTCATAATCGAAATCAAACCATGTGTTCAAATTCAAATCGTGTCCGGCTTTTGCTAACTGCTCAAAATCCTTATCCTCAAGTGGCTTGATGATGTATTTTCCTGTTTTGATGTCAATGTCTAACAATTCAACATATTCAATGTGGTAATAACACCCGTTCGGTGTCTTTCTGTAACCACTCCGGTCTCTCACAGCCATTCTCTTGATGTCTTTTTTCTTTTCCGGCTGCGGAATACTCTTGAGCATTGTTCTGATGCTTTTTACAAATTCCACTTTTTCAAGATTGCTACTCATGTATAGTGTCTCAATTGCTTTGTACTGTTCATCTGTTACATTCCTACCTGCAAGTGATTCAAATTCATATTTCATCATGGTTTTGTACCTCCTATTCGTTTCGTTTGAATACATTATAGTTTAGTTAGAATACCTTGTCAACTATTTTTTGTTTCGTTTGAATACTTTTTGATTGATTTTTTTATTTAGTAGTGTTATGCTTAGAGAAAATAAGGAGGTGAAACATATGTCGCAAGGCGAAAGAATTAGAAATTTGAGAAAATCTCTCAACTTAACAATGGAAAAGTTCGGTGAACGTCTCGGTGTTTCAAAAGCATCCATCTCTAATATTGAGAACGGAAACCGCAACCTCACAGAACAAATGACAAAATCCATCTGTCGGGAATTCGGCGTTGATTATATATGGTTGACTACTGGTGATGGTGAAATGTTCGTCGATAATGACGATGAATTGTTTGAGAAGATTGACCGCATCCTTGCGGATGAATCTGATTTCCGGAGAGACCTTTTCAAATCTCTTGTCAATGCAAGTGATGATGATATTCTCGCATTGAAACGACTGATTGAATCCGTCTCTATATCAAAAAAAGACTGACAGCCTTTTTCAACTGCCAGTCTCATGGGTGTATAGATACAGAACGAACTTGTATATTCTCTTTAGAGTTTTTTCGTTTCGTATCTTTCCGACTAATTCAATTATAGTCTCTTTGTAATGCAAGGGAACACCACCCCTTTCCGATGTACATAATAGCACATTTTTCCATGATTGTGGAAAAATCGCCCCTCATTTCCATAATTGTGGAAATATGTATCGGGATGCACAACACAACATCATGAAATGCTATAATAATATTATTTGTACTCGGATTCAAACAGGTCGTTGATTTTCACGTTCATTGCAATTGCTATCATTTCAAGCTGAAACAATGTCGGTGACACCTTACCGTTTTCGATGTTGTTGAGTGTTGATTTTCCGATACCGGATTTCTTCGCCAACTCCATCAATGTGAACCCCTTTGAGGTTCTCATTTCCCACAAACGAATCTGCATCCTGTTCACCTCCTTTCAATAGGAAGTTTACAAGGTGCATAATTCGGATAAAAAAATATACATGGAGGTTTTAGATGTCAAAATGTGTGAGATGCGGTCGTCATGGTCTTTTTCTTTTTGTAAATATTCATACTGGACTTTGTTCCGAATGTCAGAAAAAAATGCAAGAAGAACTTATGGTGATTCCGCAGAAAGCTCCAACTGAACGCAGCATCGAAATTCCGACTGTTTATATTGGTAACTTTATGAAAAGTAAATTGACAGAAAAATATGAAGATATAGAATTGAGAAAACCTGATTCACTTCCAGATTTTTCAAAAATTGATTGTTGCGACAATGTTTATTTTGCTGTCGAAAACGGTGTTGTTGTAGCAAAACGTCTCAATGAAATTCTTGGATTCGTGACTGATGTTCATCTCGTTTCGGAAATAACCGCCTCGCTCGAGCGAAAACGCCCTATATTTTCACAAATTCTAGGGTATGATGATGAGACCGGAGAAATCCACATTGTCATTGCTTTTTATAGAATAGTCAATTTCGATTATGGTCAATATGAGGAAGAAAGAGATAACAGTCTCGAATACGAAACAGTCGGCTATTATTAGTCAAGAAAAAAGACGACCCACGCTGCAACGTGAATCGTCTTTACAAAACATTTATCTCATGCTCCTGCAAAAAGCACTCGATAGATAGTTCCTGCAAAACCATTCTATCATAAAACCGTGCTTTTTGCATCGGTTTTATTTTTATACTCTTTTTTAGGATGGTGATGTTATGAAACTACCAAATGGATTCGGAACGGTTTACAAATTATCGGGAAATCGTCGAAATCCTTATGTTGCCAAAAAGACAAAAGGATGGGAAATTGACCCGAATACTGGTAAATCAAAACAATTATATACGGTTGTCGGATATTATCCGACCCGCAAAGAGGCATTGACTGCACTTGCTGAATTCAATGCAAATCCTTATGATGTGAACGCTGCAAAAATCACTTTTGAGGATGTATATGAACGATGGTCTGATGAACATTTTCCGACTGTCAGCGATTCCAATGTGAAAGGTTATCGTGCAGCATGGGCGTTATGCAGTAAAATCGCACGGATGCGGTTTGCTGATGTGAAACTTGACCACCTGCAAATGGTCGTCGATGAATCCGGCAAGAATTATCCTACACTCCGGAAACTAAAGATATTATTTAGTATGATGTATAAATACGCTGTGATTCATGAAATCGTTCCAAAAGAACGAAACCTCGTTGAATATCTTGACATCAAAAAAGCAGGAAACCCGAACGCATACAATCGTGAGCCTTTTTCAAAAGCAGAGGTCAAAAAGATATGGAATGTTAAAGATTCAAATATTTATTACACGGTTATCCTCATGCTGATATATACTGGATGCAGAATCGGGGAACTCCTCGACCTCAAAAAAGATGATGTGAACCTTGATGAAAGATATTTCAAAATAATCGCCTCGAAAACTGCTGCCGGAATCCGCACCGCTCCAATTGCAGAAAAGGTTTATCCGTTCTTTGAATACTGGTACAACCTCAATGATTGTGAATATCTTCTCTCAACTCCGGACGGTGAGCATTTCAAGTATAGAAATTATTATGATTCATACTGGATGCCACTCATTGAAACTCTTGGAATGAAACACCGCCCGCATGATACCCGTCACACATGCATTTCTATGCTGACGGTTGCCGGAGTTTCCGACAAAGTCATCAAGAAAATTGTCGGGCATAAAGGACAAGGCGTGACAGAGGTTGTATATACTCACTTTGAAATTGAGGAACTGATTGACGCAATCAATAAAATATAGAGGTGTGTCATGAATCGAACTGAATACAAAAATAATTTTGGTCGTGAACATTATGAGCGAATCAGTCTCGTTGTTCCCAAAGGAATGAAAGGCATCATCAAATCTCTTGCCTCCGATAAAGGAATGTCAGTCAATGCATACATTCAAGACCTCGTCAGAAAAGACCAATGCGGACTATTCGACACAATGCAGATTGCAGAAAAGAACAGGGAGATGATTTCCGGAATCTCCGGAAATATGCATGATGGATATGACATCATATTCAAAGACGGTCATTCATGCCATTGCAGGACGAAAAAAGATGTCCGGTCGTCTATCATTGCATATTGTAGTGAAAAAGATGATTGATTCATCCTTTTTCTTTTGAAAACTCTGTCTTACACAAGACTTTCAATGTCTTACACAAGACACCTGTTTTCCTGTTAGTTACCTGTTAGTTATTTGTTTGTTACCGTTGAAATTTTGTATATTTTGAGGGTGTCCGATAGGATATATAGATATTAAGAAAACCCCGAAAACACAATGTTTTCGGGGTTTGTTGCTCTCTTCTGATGTTCGCTCGAATTATCTCTTTGAGAACTGTGGTGCTCTACGAGCTGCTTTGAGACCTGGTTTCTTACGCTCTTTCATACGTGGGTCACGAGTCAGGTAACCTGCTGACTTGAGAACCGGTCTGTAATCTGCGTCTGCCTCAAGGAGTGCTCTAGCGATTCCGTGACGGATAGCTCCAGCCTGTCCTGTGTATCCACCACCACATACATTAACGATTACGTCGAACTTGTCAGCTGTCTCTGTAGCCACGAGCGGCTGGCGAACAACAACCTTCAGAGTTTCAAGTCCAAGATACTCGTCGATATCTCTTTTATTGATTGTGATCTTTCCTGTTCCAGGTACAAGATATACTCTTGCGATAGATTTTTTTCTTCTTCCTGTTCCGTAATATTTTGCGTTAGCCACTGTTATTTCCTCCTTCTACCTAAAATGTAAGAACTTCCGGCTTCTGAGCCTGATTTGCATGCTCTGGTCCAGCGTATACATGAAGCTTCTTGATCATGTCTCTTCCCATAGGTCCTTTCGGAAGCATTCCCTTAACAGCAAGCTCGATTACCTTCTCTGGCTTCTTAGCAAGAAGCTCAGCAAGTGTAGTCTCTCTCATTCCTCCAACATAGTCAGAGTGATTGTAGTAGATCTTCTGCTGTAATTTCTTTCCTGTTACTTTAACTTTCTCTGCATTAACAACGATTACATAATCTCCTGTATCGATGTGCGGAGTATATTCCGGTTTGTTCTTTCCTCTGAGTACCTTTGCGATCTCAGATGCAAGACGTCCAAGTGTAGCGCCTTCAGCGTCAACCACATACCATTTTCTTTCAATCTTATCAGGGTTAGCCATATAAGTTTTCATGGGTGTTCCTCCTATAAATAATCATTATATACTATTGCTTATTTATTTGAAATCAGCATACTCCGGGGCTTTGGTGCATACTGTTTCTCCTTATGTCATACCTTGCTATTATATGTTGATTTATCTTCTGTGTCAAGTGTTTTTTGACGAAATTACAATATTTTTTTACACAGAAATGGCTGTCCCTGATCATCCCTGGAACAGCCACCACTTACCTATTCAAAATGTACCGTTACCACCATGATCTCACTGTCCGTGCCCACTCGGATATTCGGTCCATAGACACCCACTCCTGATGTAACAATGCTATACATATCACCAATCTGCTTAACTCCCCAGTAGTTTTTCCAGGCAAATGGCTGAACAATCGTCAGTGGAAAGAATTGTCCTGCATGTGTGTGCCCTGAGAATAAGACATCTACACCTGCTTTGTCATACTCTTTCAATTCATCCGGCTCATGATTCATTACAAACAGTGGCTTTGTCTGATCTAAATCTGCTGTCAGTTCTTCGATGGACTTTCGTTTTGAAGTGCCTCGCCCATTCTTTTCTCCGTCCAACCTTCCAACAAGATAAAACTTCTGATCAATCAGTTCTGATTCATCCTCCAACACTGTAATTCCGGATTTTTCCATAAATTCATCCATTCTAGGATCACGGAGTGCTTTCTTAGATGCACCGATTGAGAATCCTGCAACCAACGTCTCTTTCACATCATGATTTCCGTACACTGCATATGTCCCGTACTTGCTTTGAATCTGATGCAATGTCTCTGACAAATATTTTGGATCATCTAATGCCTCGTATTCATTATCAAAAATATCTCCCGCCAGAACAACCAGATCCGGGTCCTGCTTGTTGATCCTATCAACCATTTTCTCCATGTCTTTACTGCCAACACTATATCCCAAATGAAGATCTGCAATCAGCACGACCTTCATTTCCTTCAAATCATCTGCCTGTTTACTGATCGAGATATCATGAAATGATGTCCTAATCTTCTTCGCATGCACTGCTCCGTATAGTGTAAACAGGAAACTTCCTCCAAGGACAAAAACTGCCAGTAGGATCACACCTGTTTTTGTTCGGATCAATGGTTCGCCCATCCAGGACCATTTGAAAGCAAGGAGAGAACGCAATAACCAGATCAAATCACAGACCAGGATAAAGAAAATAACATAAATCAGAAATCCGATCCAATAGTTTCCAAATTGAAGAATTTTAAGCTGTATTTCACTCTGCGGAAGAAATTTCCCAAGGAATATGGAAGATGCAAGTAAAAGAAGTAAGAAGGCAATTCCTATGCTCACTATTTTCCAATGTGGAAGCCCCATCCACTTTCTCCAGCGAAACCATCCCGTAAAAACATAGGAACACAGTACAATATAAACAAATAACATAAACCATTTAAACATTCCGTTGCCTTGCGTCCTTCCGCTTATTTTCTTACTAAATCTACTTCTGCTTTCATTCATTTCTCTACAAAATGTTCTATCTCAGCACGAAATTTCTTTTTCTCCTCATCGTCGCTCAGGCTTTCAATCAATCCTGCTACAACTTCCGGGATCTCCGGTCTGAATTTCATATACCAGTCAAGCGTCTCGCGGATGTATTTCTTGCGAAACTTCTCATTTGCACAGAATGCGCTCTGCAGATTATGAAGACGATCTGCCCCTTTCACTGCATATGCCATAGAATTTTTCTTAATCCCTGCAATATAGGTCTCCATACAATATTCTTTTTCCTTCGTCACCAGCTTCACTGCTTTTAAGACATCTTCTCCCCCGATTTCTACAATCTCCTGTTCTGAAGCATCTGTATCCTCTAAAAGATCATGAAATACTGCCGCAACCCGATATTCAACCTGCTTACCATCCTGTCGAAGAATCTCTGCAACTGCAATCGGATGTACAATAAAAGGAGCTCCACCTATCCGAAACTGTCCTTCATGCTTCTTCTTCGCATACTCCAGTGCTTTCTGGTATATCTCTTCTCCCATGATATCCTCCTTTGAATCTTCCATATTTCTGTATCATCCGTCCAGTATCTTCCTGTTATTTCGATAATTTTAGTATACGTTGTATTTCTCGTAAATGCAATTCTATCTCTTTAAACTTTTTCACCAAAACGCTCAACTTATGTTATAATTAGAAATAGGTTTTAAGAGATTTTTATATCTCTGACTCTTTATCGAAATCCGATAAAAATCCGAATCAAGAAAGTGGGTAACAACTATGTGGGCTTACAATGAAACTTTTTATCAAATCTACCCGATCGGATTCTGCGGTGCTCCGGTACATAATGACGGAGTAACAGAACACCGGATTCTTAAAATTGGTGAATGGGCAGAATATCTTGGTGATCTTGGAATCGGTTCAATCATCTTGAATCCGATTTTCGAATCAGACAACCATGGGTATGACACAAGAGATTTCCGCAAGATCGACTGTCGTCTTGGAACGAACGAAGACTTTAAAGAAGTCTGTGAAAAGCTGCATGATAACAATGTAAAGATCATGCTGGACGGAGTATTCAATCATGTTGGACGTGGCTTCTGGGCATTCAAGGATGTGCAGGAGAAGAAATGGGACTCTCCGTATAAAGACTGGTTCCATATCAGCTTCGACGGAAACAGTGCGTATAACGATGGTTTCTGGTATGAAGGATGGGAAGGTCATTTTGAACTTGTTAAATTAAATCTGCAGAATCCTGCAGTTGTCGACTATCTGCTTGACTGTGTCAAGATGTGGATTGAAGAGTTCGGCATAGACGGACTGCGTCTGGATGTAGCTTATTGCCTGGATCATAATTTCATGCGCCGTCTGCGCAGCTTCTGCGAAGAACTGAAACCGGGATTTGCACTGATTGGTGAGGTTCTCTTCGGCGACTACAATCTAATTGTAAACGACGAGATGCTTCACAGCTGTACAAACTATGAATGCTACAAAGGAATTTTTTCAAGCTTCAACTGCATGAATCTGTTTGAGATCGCACATTCTCTGAATCGCCAGTTCGGACCGGAGCAGTGGTGCATTTATCGTGGAAAGCATTTGATGACATTCGTAGATAATCATGATGTCACACGTATCGCAAGTATCCTGACGAACAAGAATCATCTTCCGCTTGCTTACGGTCTTCTCTTTGGTATGCCGGGTATTCCGTGTATCTATTATGGAAGTGAATGGGGCGAGGAAGGTGTGAAAGCACCGGATAATGACTATGCACTTCGTCCATGCTTCGAAGAGCCGAAGCCGAATGAACTGACTGATTTCATCAAAGAATTGATTGAAGTTCGCAGAAACAGTGATGCTCTTTGCAATGGTTCTTACCGAAATGTTGTCATTACAAATCATCAGCTGATCTTTGAACGCCGCACTGATAATGAACGTGTTCTCGTTGCGATCAACGCCGGTGATTCTGAGTTTACTGCCAGAAATGGAGAATTGCAGGGTAATTTCACAGAACTGCTTGCAAATGCTGATGAAATAGAAAATATAACTCTGAACGGACAGCTAACAATGCCGGCTTACAGTGTACAGTTCCTGAAAGCTGTATAAGATTTTACTGATTAAGTCATTAGAAAAAGGATGAATGGTAATGTATCTCACATTTACCATTCATCCTTTTCTTTTTATAACTTCTTCACAAAAAGTGTACGCATCGCATTGAGTATTGCAAGTACCATAACTCCCACATCTGCAAAGATTGCGAGCCACATATTTGCAATTCCAAGTGCTCCGAGAATCAGGCACACGCCCTTTACTGCGAGAGCAAATACAATATTCTGATATACAATTCCGAGACATTTCTTAGAAATTCGGATTGCCTTAACAATCTTCAACGGATCATCATCCATCAGGACAACATCTGCTGCCTCAATTGCCGCATCGGATCCCATTGCCCCCATCGCAATACCGATATCCGCTCTTCCAAGAACCGGTGCATCGTTGATACCGTCTCCGACAAATGCCAGGTTTGCCTTCGCCGGCTTCTCAGCCAGAAGTCTTTCTACCTGCTCCACCTTATCTCCAGGAAGCAGTTCGCTGTGAACCTCATCAATACCAAGATCTGCTGCCACCTGGTCTGCCACCTGTTTCGCATCTCCCGTCAACATGATTGTCTTCTGAATTCCTGCCTGTTTCAGTTTCGCGATTGCTTCTTTAGAAGTCGGTTTCTCAACATCTGAAATCACAATGTGTCCTGCATATTCGCCATCAATTGCCATATGTATGATTGTTCCTACTTTATGACATGATTTATATGGAATACCAAGGCGATCCATCAGCTTAACATTTCCTGCTGCAACACTTCTACCATCTACCTTCGCTGTAATTCCATTTCCACTAATCTCTTCAATCTCGCTAACGCGCGAACGATCCAGTTCTTTTCCGTAAGCCCTCTGAATACTCTTGCTGATTGGATGGGACGAAGCACTCTCTGCAAGTGCCGCATACTCTAAGAGCTGCTTTTCTTCCATCTGATTATGATGTACTCCGACCACTTCAAAAATTCCCTGTGTCAAAGTTCCTGTCTTATCAAAAACAACATATTTTGTCTTGGACAGTGCCTCAAGATAATTGGAACCTTTCACCAGAATTCCTTCATGACTTGCCCCACCGATTCCTGCGAAAAAGCTAAGTGGGATGCTGATAACCAGCGCACACGGACAGCTGATTACAAGAAATGTCAGTGCTCTGTAGATCCAGTCATTCCACTGCGGTGCAGCTCCCATTGCAAACATTCTCACAAGTGGTGGAAGCACTGCAAGTGCAAGTGCGCCATAGCATACCGCCGGTGTATAATATTTTGCAAATTTAGAAATAAAGTTCTCTGATCTTGATTTTCTGGATGTAGATTCTTCTACCAGTTCCAGTACCTTGGATACCGTTGATTCTCCGAACTCTTTTGTTGTATGGATCTTCAACACCCCTGTCATATTGATACATCCGCTGATGATCTCATCACCTGTCTTTGCTTCTCTCGGAACGCTTTCACCGGTCAGCGCACTTGTATTCAGTGTAGATGTACCTTCTACAACTACACCATCGATCGGCACTTTTTCTCCCGGCTGAACAATGATCACTGTTCCGATCTTAACTTCATCCGGATCCACCTGTTCCAGCTTTCCATCCTGCTCTATGTTCGCATAATCCGGACGGATATCCATCAGTTCACTGATATTTCTGCGGCTCTTTCCAACTGCATAGCTCTGGAAAAGTTCACCGATCTGATAGAACAGCATAACAGCTACCGCTTCATTAAAGTCTCCGGACTTCTCATAAAATGCAATCGCAATCGCACCGACCGTGGCGACTGCCATCAGGAAATTCTCATCAAATACCTGACGGTTTAAGATTCCCTTCCATGCTTTCTTCAAAATATCGTAACCAACGATCAGATATGGAATCAAAAACAGTACAAATCTGAAAATTCCTGTTACCGGAAGGAAATTCAATAGAATCAGGAGCACCGCAGCAGCGATGATCCTGGTCAGCATCTTTTTCTGCTTCTTCGTCATTCTTTTCACCCTCTTACAGGTAGATCTCGCAATCGTCCTCTACCTTCTTACAATTCTTCAGAACGTCTTTCATAACGCTCTTTGCATCCTGTCCCTCTTCAAACTCAACGATCATCTTCTGTGTCATGAAATTCACTGTTGCATTCTGAACACCGGCTGTGTTCTTTGCTGCATCTTCCATCTTATTTGCACAGTTTGCACAATCCACTTCAATCTTATAAGTCTTCTTCATCTTTCTCTTCTCCTTTAATCTTGTTTTTTGACTTTCATCAAACATGTTTCCTATTCATTTTTATTAAACGATTAAGCATTCGTTTAATCTTTATATTTACATTATAGCCAACCAAATGAAAAAGTCAATACATTTGGCCATTTTTGTGTTACAATACGTTTATGATTAAAGAGATACTGAAGGTATTCTTGAATTGTAACTGTTCAGAGCCAAGCAAAATTTCATAAAACAGGTGTAAAA
>OIYE01000415.1_pt1 | contig 37651 bp, 28 predicted proteins | sample 1588091 | NCBI WGS metagenome assembly OIYE01 (sample SAMN03283265) | human gut metagenome | biome: human-associated habitat; material: feces | host: Homo sapiens | place: USA | collected 2013 | reverse complement strand
CATTTTTGCTTGTATGTCTCGGGATTTTGGCATATTTATGCCAAAACACCTCGCGTGATAATGGCTACTGAATAGTTACCATACATCAATAGAACAACTACGAAAACATAAAACCAGCGACCCATCGCTCTTTCTCCAGGGATTTTCCGGGAAATTCATCACCAGTTCCAACGAATATCAGCCGGAGAAGGGGACGGGCGGGAGCGGGGAGGGAAGGGGCGAACGCACTGGTGGGCGGTTAGGGGAAGCTTTGAGATACGACGCTTACATAGGCTTTCGCGAGGGTCAGCTGACCCTCGTGAATAATAGCCGGAGTTAGCGGCTAGCTCAAAGTTCCCCTGCCCACGCGTCGTCCCTCCCTCCCCGCTCCCGCCCGTCCCCTTCTCCGGCGTCCGCCTTACAACCATTTCCCCGCAAAATCCCATCCCCCCTCTTCTTTTTTTGTGCGAAATATGCTATTCTATAAATATCTATGGGCAATTGACCTGCCCGCAATCCAAAGGAGGTTGAAGTTGATGAAATTATCAAAGATTCTAGAACGTTTGGAATATACATGTCTGCAGGGCACTCTCGATCAGGAAATAGAGGAAGTCGTTGCGGATTCCAGAAAAGCAAAGGAAGGTTCTCTTTTTATCTGTATCCGTGGTGCTGTTGTGGATGGTCATACATTTGCAAAAAGTGTAGCCGGACAGGGAACGAAGGCAATTATCGTGGAAGAACCGGTAGAAGTGCCGGAGGATGTGACAGTGATCCAGGTAAAGGACAGCCGGTATGCGATGGCACTTGTGGCAGCAGCCTACTATGATTATCCGGGAGATAAGTTGCGTGTGATCGGAATCACCGGAACAAAAGGAAAAACCACAACGACCTACATGGTAAAATCCATTCTGGAAAATGCCGGTTACAAAGTGGGTCTGATCGGAACCATCGAAACAATCATCGGAGATACCGTGATCCCGTCTGCAAATACTACACCGGAATCTCTTCTGGTGCAGAAATATCTGCGACAGATGTTGGATGAAGGCTGTGACTGTGCAGTGATGGAAGTATCCTCCCAGGGACTGATGCTTCATCGAACCGCAGGATTCACCTTTGATATCGGTATCTTTACCAATATCGAACCAGATCACATTGGACCGAACGAACATACCAGCTTTGAACATTACCTGTCTTGTAAAAAGATGTTACTTCGTCAGTGCCGGATCGGTATTGTCAACAGAGATGACGAACATTATGAGAAGATCATTGACGGACATACCTGCAGCCTGGAGACTTACGGATTTTCACCGGAGGCAGACCTTCGCGCGGTCAATCCTGAACTGCTTACAAAAAAAGGAGTGCTGGGAATCTCCTATGATCTGCAGGGACTGTTGAATTTTCCGGTGGAGATCGATCTTCCTGGAAAATTCAGTATTTACAATTCTCTGACGGCTATTGCAATCTGCAGACATTTTAACGTATCTGAAGAAAACATATGCAAAGCCCTGAAATGTGCAAAAGTAAAGGGCAGAATCGAGATGGAAAAGGTATCCGATGATTTCACTCTGATGATCGATTACGCACACAATGCGATGAGCCTGGAATCCCTTCTTACCACACTGAGAGAATATAAACCGAACCGTCTGGTATGTCTGTTTGGCTGTGGTGGTAACCGTTCCCGTGACCGTCGGTTTGAGATGGGAGAAGTGTCCGGTAAGCTGGCAGATCTGACGATCATCACATCCGATAATCCGAGAAATGAAGAGCCTCAGGCGATTATTGATGATATCAAAACAGGTATCAGCAAGACAGAAGGAAAATATGTTGAGATCATCGATCGGAAAGAAGCTATTGCTTACGCCATTCATCATGGACAACCGGGAGACATCATTGTACTTGCAGGAAAAGGTCACGAAGACTATCAGGAGATCAAAGGAAAGAAATATCCGATGGATGAACGTGTACTGATCCGTGAGATTCTGGAAGAAGATGCCAAGAAAAAAGCATGATAAAGACATATGCGGATATTATTGTAGATATTACCAGTGAAAAACTGGATAGATCCTTTCAGTATCTGGTTCCACAGCATCTGGAGGGCAGGTTACAACCGGGGATGCAGGTGCAGGTTCCTTTCGGAAATGGAGGAAGGATGATCAAAGGATACGTGATCCGGGTGACGGATCAGCCTTCTTTTGATGTCAGCCGCATGAAAGAGATCCGGGGAGTGGAGACAGGAAGCAATTCCATTGAATCCCGCCTGATAGCACTTGCTGCCTGGATGAGGGAGCAGTATGGCGCCACGATGATTCAGGCGTTAAAGACGGTACTTCCGGTAAAACAGAAGATGAAACAGAAAGAAGAACGCTGGATCCGTCTGTTGCTCGAAAAAGACGAAGCAGAAAATCAGCTGGAACTGTGCCGTAAAAAACATTATGTGGCCAGGCAGAGACTTCTCGAGGCACTGCTTGAGAATGATACGATCTCTTATACATTGGCAATGGATAAACTGCATCTGACAGCCAGTGTGATAAAGGCCATGGAGAATACAGGGATGATCCGGGTACAGGCTACGGAAGTGTATCGTAATCCCATCCGGACTACGGAATGTGAGCAGACAAAAGCACTACTGTCACCGGCACAGAGAGAAGTGGCGGATGGGATTCTGAACGGCTGGAGAGAAAACGATTTTCGCCCGGTGGTGATTCACGGGGTAACCGGGAGCGGAAAAACCCAGGTATATATGGAACTGATGGAAGAAGTGCTCAACCAGGGAAAGCAGGTGATCCTGTTGATCCCGGAGATTGCGCTGACTTATCAGACAGTGCAGCGTTTCTATCGGCGGTTCGGAGACAGAATCTCTGTTTTACATTCCCGGCTTTCTCCCGGTGAGCGTTCCGATCAGTTTGAACGGGCAAAAAAAGGGGAACTGCAGGTGATGATCGGACCGCGATCTGCACTGTTTACCCCGTTTCCGAATCTCGGGTTGATCGTGATCGATGAGGAACACGAAACTTCGTACCAGAGTGAGACGGTGCCCTGTTATCATGCCAGAGAGACAGCGATTGAGAGAGGCAATCTGGAACACTGTCCGGTGGTACTTGGAAGTGCCACACCATCGGTAGATGCGTATTATCAGGTACAGAATGGAACGTATCGGCTGTTTGAACTGAACAGCCGATATGAAAACAGGCAGATGCCGAAGGTTTATTCTGTAGATCTGAGGAAAGAATTAAAACAGGGAAACCGGTCGATCTTGAGCAGTATTTTACAGGAAAAAATTGAAGAACGGTTAAAAAAGAAAGAGCAGATCATGTTGTTTTTGAATCGTCGCGGATATGCGGGATTTTTCTCCTGCCGTTCCTGTGGAACAGTGATGAAATGTCCCCACTGTGATGTTTCTCTGTCACAGCACCGGAACGGAAAACTGGTGTGTCACTATTGCGGGTATGAGACGAGACAACCACAGCAGTGTCCGGTGTGCGGATCACCCTATATCGGAGGATTTCGTGCGGGAACGCAGCAGATAGAAGAAATCGTAAAAAAGCGGTTTCCACAGGCAAAGGTTTTGCGGATGGATCTGGATACAACCAGAAAAAAAGAAGGACATGCGAATATTCTGGCTGCATTTGCAAACCAGGAGGCAGATATCCTGATCGGTACGCAGATGATCGTCAAGGGACATGATTTTTCGAAAGTGACGCTGGTCGGAGTGCTGGCGGCGGATCTTTCACTGAATATCAGTGATTACCGGGCAAGTGAGCGGACTTTTCAGTTACTGACGCAGGCAGCGGGAAGAGCAGGAAGAGGAGAAAAGCCCGGAGAAGCGATTATCCAGACATATCAACCGGAACATTACAGTATTCAGGCGGCGATGCATCAGGATTACCGGGCATTTTATGAAGAAGAGATCGGTTATCGGAAACTTCTGGGTTATCCACCGGTATCCAATCTACTGGCGATCCATGGAAGCTGTGGTAATGAGGAACTACTGGAGACAGGAATGCAATATATAAAAAAATTCCTGAACCGGGTGGACAGTCACGGACAGCTGCAGATCATCGGACCTGCAGATGAAACCGTATCGAAGATCGCCGATATGTATCGAAAAGTAATTTATATAAAGCAGGAGGATCACCAGCTGCTGCTGCGGGCAAAGAGCAGACTGGAACAATATATAGAAGTAAACAGCGGATTCAGGGAAATTCGGATTCAGCTGGATTTTAACCACTGACAGGAGGAAAAAGAATGGCAATCAGAAAAATCAGAACTATGGGAGACAGAATCCTGAACAAAGTCTGCAGACCGGTGGAAGAGATGACACCAAAGATTCAGGAACTGATAGATGATATGCTGGAGACCATGTATGATGCTTATGGTGTGGGACTGGCGGCACCACAGGTGGGAATGTTAAAACGAATTGTTGTGATTGATATCGGAGATGAGAATGGTCCGTATGTATTGATCAATCCGGTGATCAAAGAGACTTCCGGGGAACAGACAGGGGAAGAAGGATGTCTTTCGGTACCAGGAAAATCCGGTGTGGTGACAAGACCGAATGTAGTAACCGTAGAAGCACTGGATATTAATATGGAACCGTTTATTCTGACAGGAGAAGGACTTCTGGCACGTGCAATCTGTCATGAATGTGAACATCTGGACGGTATCTTGTACGTGGAACACGTGGAAGGTGAGCTGCACGATGTGAATTACGAAGAAGAGGATGGAGAATAGATGAGAGTAGTATTTATGGGAACCCCGGATTTTTCTGTGGGGACATTAAGAGAGTTGGCGAAGGCCGGTCATGAGATTGCCGGTGTGATCAGCCAGCCGGATAAACCAAAGGGCAGGGGAAAGAACCTGCAGCCCACACCGGTCAAAGAGGCGGCGATGGAACTGGGACTTCCGGTATATCAGCCCCAAAAAGTAAGAGATCCGGAATTTATTCAGGTGATGAAAGAACTGAATCCGGATGTGATCGTTGTGGTGGCGTTCGGACAGATTATTCCGAAAGAGATTCTGCATATGCCAAAATATGGATGTATTAACGTACACGCATCCCTGCTCCCGGCCTACCGTGGTGCGGCTCCGATTCAGTGGGCTGTGATTAACGGTGATAAAGAATCCGGTGTTACTATTATGCGGATGGATGAAGGGGTGGATACCGGAGATATGATCAATAAAGTGATTGTTCCGCTGAATGAAAAAGAGACTGGCGGTAGTCTGTTTGACCGTCTGAGTGAGTCAGGGGCCAAACTTCTGGTTGAGACACTTCCGATGCTGGAAGACGGCAGTGCCGTTTTTGAAAAACAGCCGGAAGAGAGTACAACGCCGTATGCAGCCATGATCAGTAAAAAAATGGGTGAGTTGGACTGGGCAAAATCAGCAACAGAACTGGAACGCCTGATTCGCGGACTGAATCCATGGCCAAGTGCATTTTCCCATCTGAACGGAAAAACTTTGAAAATATGGGAAGCATCTGTGGAAGAAGAAAACGGTGAGAAAAAAGCACCGGGAACTGTACTGCAGGCAGATGCAAAAGGATTCCGGATTCAGACCGGAGAGGGAATTCTGAAGATTGATACCCTGCAGATGGAGGGAAAAAAACGAATGGATGCGCAGGCATTTTTACGTGGCTATACGGTGGAAGAAGGGATGATGCTTCCCTGTTAGTATATCACTTTCGAAATAAATGCGCCATAGACTTGGCGGCGGATCCGATTGCACAGCTCTCGAAGATTCAGCGTAGCCACTGCTGCGTCTGTGTTTTCAGAACTGTATACCGGTATCAATGATATACCGGTGAATCAGTGGAAATCGATGCCAACAGAAACAACCGGAGGAAAAAAACGTGGCAAATGGAACAGAACTTCGGGGAATCGCCCTGGAGATATTATTGGAAATTACACAGGAAAAAGAATATAGCCATCTGGCAATCCGAAATGCTCTGAATAAAGTTCAGTATCTTCCGAAACAGGACCGTGCATTTATCAACCGGCTTGTGGAGGGAACTCTGGAATATATGCTCCGGATCGATTATGTTCTGAATCAGTTTTCCAGTGTCAGAGTAAATAAGATGAAACCGGTGATCCGTAACATTCTTCGAAGCGGTGTTTATCAGCTTATGTTTATGGACAGCGTGCCGGACCCTGCAGCCTGCAACGAAGCGGTAAAACTGGCACAGAAAAAAGGATTTTACAGCCTGAAGGGATTTGTCAACGGCGTAATGCGCAATGTGGCAAGAAAAAAAGAAGAGATTATTTATCCGGATAAGAACAGGGATCCGGAGGAATATCTGTCGGTTTATTATTCGGTACCACAGTGGTTGGTAAAACGATGGGTACAAACTTACGGAACAGAAACAACGGAATGCATGTTAAAAGATTTTTTGACGGATCATCCGTTGACGATCCGATGCCAGCTGTATCGGGTGGAGCAGGAATTGACGGTCAACAGTCTGAAAGGCCAGGGAGCAACGGTTGAACAGGCACCATATCTTCCGTATGCATTCTATCTGTCAGATTACAGCCATCTGGAAGGGCTTAAATCTTTTGTGATGGGACGGTTTGTAGTGCAGGATGTAAGTTCAATGCTGGTAACGGAAGCAGCAGATCCGAAACCGGGAGATTATGTGATCGATCTTTGCGCAGCACCGGGAGGAAAGAGTCTTCATATGGCAGATAAGATGCAGGGACAGGGTATGGTAGATGCAAGAGATCTTACAGATTATAAAGTGGGTCTCATTGAGGAAAATATTGAAAGAACACAGACACTGAATATTCGTGCGCATCGGAAAGATGCCACACTTTTAGATAAAGAATCCGTAGAAAAAGCAGATATTGTACTGGCAGACGTACCATGTTCCGGTCTTGGAGTTATTGGAAAGAAAACAGATATCAAGTACCGTACAGATGAAGATAAGATTCAGGAGCTGGCAGTGCTTCAGAAACAGATCCTTCACAATGCAGCTTCTTATGTAAAACCCGGCGGCATTCTGATTTACAGCACATGTACGATCACATCGGAGGAAAATCAGAGCAATGTGGCATGGTTTACGGAGAATTATCCATTTGTACTGGAAAGTCTGGATCCGTATCTGTGCGAAGAACTGCACAGTGAAACCACCGCCCAGGGCTGGCTGCAACTGCTTCCCGGAGTGCATAAGACAGATGGTTTCTTTCTTGCAAGGATGCGGAAAAAGTAAGAGAAACGCCGGATGGACAGCTCTGTAAGAAACAGATGCGGAAAATGCTGTGGATACATCAGTGATAAAAAGAGGAAAAATAATGGAACAATTAGATATCAAATCGCTGTATGAAGAAGAACTGAAAGAAAAGATGATTTCTCTTGGAGAAAAACCGTTCAAGGGGAAACAGCTGTATCAGTGGCTTCATCAGAAAGCGGCGGGAAGCTATGAGGAAATGACAAATCTGTCAGAAGGTTTGCGAAAAAAGCTGACAGAACAGGAGCCACTGACACATCTGGAAGTTGTAGAAGTTCAGACTTCAAAGATTGACGGTACACAGAAGTATTTGTTTCAGCTGGCAGACGGTAACGTGATCGAGAGTGTATGGATGCAATACAAGCATGGCAATTCCGTATGCATTTCTTCCCAGGTTGGCTGTCGGATGGGATGCCGTTTCTGTGCATCTACGATCGGTGGACTGACCAGAAACCTTCTGCCGTCCGAGATGCTGGATCAGGTCTACCGGATCCAGGAACTGACCGGGGAGCGTGTGTCGAATGTGGTTGTGATGGGAACAGGAGAGCCGTTGGATAACTATGATAATCTGATTCGATTTATCAGAATTCTGAGCGATGAAAAAGGACAGAATATCAGCCAGAGGAATCTTACGGTGTCAACCTGCGGCCTGGTACCGCGGATCCGACAACTGGCAGAGGAAGATCTGACAATTACACTGGCATTATCTCTTCATGCACCAAATGATGAAAAGAGAAAAGAACTGATGCCGATCGCCTATAAATATTCTTTGTCTGAGGTTCTTCCGGCATGCAAATACTATTTTGAAAAAACAGGAAGAAGACTGACTTTTGAATATAGCCTGGTGGGCGGAAAGAACGACAGTCAGGAAGATGCCAGACAGCTGGCCGGACTTGTACACGGATTAAATTGTCATATTAATCTGATTCCGGTTAATCCGATAAAGGAACGGAATTTTGTACAGTCTGACAAAAAAGTAATAGAGAATTTCAAAAATAAACTTGAAAAATATCGAATTAATGTTACTATTAGAAGAGAAATGGGCAGGGATATCGATGGGGCCTGTGGTCAGCTGAGGAAAAAATACAGTGACCGGCAGGAAAATACAACAAAAGACTCCGCCGAAGAAAAATAAAAGTGACTGTGAAGGTACTGAACAGTTACAAATAAAAAGACAAGGGAGAAGCTGGCATGAAGTCATTTTCTTTGACAGATGTAGGACAGGTCAGAAGTCAGAATCAGGATTATGTATATGCGTCCGAGCAGCCGATAGGAAATCTTCCAAATCTGTTTGTGCTTGCCGATGGAATGGGCGGGCATAATGCCGGAGATTTTGCCTCACGCTGTGCCGTTTCTGTAATCGAGGCATCAGTAAAAAAAGATATGAGTTTTAATCCTATAAAGATCATGCGTCATGCAATTGAGGAAGCGAATGAAAAGATTCATGAGCTGGCGAAAGCAGATGCAGGAAAAGCCGGCATGGGGACAACCCTCGTGACGGTGACCGTTGTGGGATATTATGCGTATGTGGCCAATGTGGGAGACAGTCGTCTGTATATTTCCGGTGAACAGGGCCTGGTGCAGATCACCAGAGACCATTCCTGGATCGCCGAGATGGTGATGCGGGGAGAACTCAGTAAAGAGGAAGCCCGGAATCATCCGGATAAAAACATTATCACTAGAGCATTAGGAGCGTCCGAAGAGGTGGATATCGATTTCTTCGATGTGCAGCTGGAGGAAAAGAATCGGATTTTGCTGTGTTCAGACGGACTGAGTAATATGGTGGCGGATGAGGAGATCCAGAAGATTCTGGGGGATTCACCGGATATCGAACAGTCCGGCAGACAACTGGTGGCAACTGCCAATACAAACGGGGGCAGAGATAATATATCAGTAATTCTAATCGAACCATTTACAAACGAGGTGAAAGAATGTTAAAAGAGGGAATGATTGTAGGAGAAAGATACGAGATCATCAGCAGAATCGGCAGCGGCGGTATGGCGGATGTCTACAAAGCAAAAGATCATAAGTTGAACCGTCTCGTAGCAGTGAAGGTAATGAAAGCGGAATTCAGCCAAGATAAAGGCTTTATTTCCAAATTCCGCAAGGAAGCACAGGCTGCAGCAGGTCTTGCGCATCCGAATGTGGTAAATGTCTATGATGTTGGGGAGGATAACGGCATTTACTATATTGTTATGGAGTTGGTACAGGGAATTACCCTGAAAGACTATATTACAAGAAAAGGAAAACTTTCCGTAAGAGAGGCAACGAGTATTGCGATTCAGGTTTCTCTTGGACTGGAGGCGGCACATAAGAGCAATATTGTGCACAGAGATGTAAAACCGCAGAATATTATCATATCTGTAGATGGTAAAGTAAAGCTGTCTGACTTTGGTATTGCGCGAGCAGCTTCTTCCAATACCATCAGTTCCAATGTGATGGGATCGGTACATTACAGTTCACCGGAACAGGTACGTGGTGGTTACAGTGATGCCAAGAGTGATATTTATTCGCTTGGTATTACCATGTATGAGATGGTAACGGGACATGTTCCATTTGACGGGGATACTACTGTTGCAATTGCAATCAAGCATCTGCAGGAAGAAATTGTATCACCCAGAAAATATGTACCGGATCTTCCATACAGTCTGGAACAGATCATTCTGAAATGTACACAGAAAAGCGTTGACCGCAGATATGAAAACATGTCAGAAGTGATTGAAGATCTGAAACATTCGCTGCTGGATCCGAATGGAAATTTTGTTGTAGTGACACCGCTGGCACAGCATGCACAGACGGTGATGCTTTCCGATGATGAACTGGAAGCCATCAGGGAAGGCCGTTCAGGATATGCCACTCCTCAGAAAGATACGTATGAGGAGGAAGAGGATGATGACGAAGAAGAATATGATGACGAGTATGATGACGATGAGGAAGACGATGAGGATGGCGAAGTAAGTTCCAAACTGGAAAAAGCTATGACTATCGGCGGATTTATTATCGGTGCGATCATTATCTGTATTCTGATTTTCTTTATTGCACGGGCAGCAGGTCTGGTAAATATCGGTGGAACTGCAAAAAAAGATGACACTCAGCAGACAGAACAGGAAGAAATTGATGATACAGTAGATGAAAACGGACAGGTATCTGTACCGAAGCTGACCAGCATGACAGAAGAAAATGCGTTGAGTGTTCTGGAACAGCTTGGCTTAAAGGGAAACAAGACCGGAGAAAGTCAGTCTTCCGAATATAAAGCAGGAACCATCATGTCTCAGGAAACAGAGGCAGGAACAAAAGTAGATCAGGGAACGGTAATTAACTATGTTGTAAGTTCGGGAACAGATGCACCGAGTGTGCCGAGTGTAACCGGTAAATCACAGAGTGAGGCAGAAGCTCTGATCAAAGCACTGGGTCTGAATACTGAGATTCAGCAGGATTACAGTGATACGGTAGCCATCGGAAAAGTTATCAGTGTAAATCCTTCCGAAGGAACAAAGGTAGATGCAGGATTCACCATTACATTGGTTGTCAGTCTGGGAGAAGAGAACAAACAGGTAGAAGTACCGAATGTCATCGGACAGGATGAAGCAACAGCGAAGAAATCACTGAATGATCAGGGATTACAGGTAAATGTAGAGACAACTACAGATGCGTCCGGTAATGTGGCGGAAGGCTGTGTGGCAAATCAGAGTGTGGCAGCGGGAACTTCTGTAGACCCGGGATCTACTATTACGCTTCAGGTTTATCATGCGCCTGAGACAACAACTCTTCCGAATGAGGCACCTGCAGAGGGAGATGCTTCCGACAGCGATACCGGAAGCTGGACTTGTAATGTAAAACTGGATCAGCCATCTACATATACCGGGGGACCGGTGCAGCTGACTCTGGTGCAGAATGTCAATGGACAGAACGTGGAGAATGTGATTCTGGACGGACAGACGATTACATTCCCTTATACACTGGCAATTGCCGGTGCAGATGGGGTGGATACCGGAACCGTATATCTGCGGGAAATGGTAGACGGAGATTATGTAGAACGTGGACATTATTCTAATGTGCCGTTTAAACAGTCTTAAGAGGTATCTATGCAGGGAAAAATTATAAAAGGAATTGCCGGATTCTACTACGTGGACGTAGCAGAGTCCGGAATTTATGAATGTAAAGCAAAGGGAATCTTCAGAAAAGAGAAGAAAAAACCTCTGGTAGGAGATAATGTGGAGATTGAAGTTCTGGACGAAAAAGAAAAGACCGGCAATCTGATACAGATTCTTCCAAGGAAAAATGAACTGATCCGGCCGGCAGCGGCAAATGTGGATCAGGCACTTGTGATTTTTGCAGTCCGTCAGCCGGATCCGAACTACCAGCTGTTGGACCGCTTTTTGATTACAATGGAACAGCAGGGGATTCCTAGTATTATCTGTTTCAATAAAAAAGATCTTGCAGAGCAGGAAGAACTGGATCAGATGTATCAGATCTACATTTCCTGTGGTTACCAGGTGCTGCTTACCAGTGCCGAACAGGAGGAAGGAATCAGCCAGATCAGTAAGATTCTGGAAGGAAAAACAACAGTGGTTGCAGGACCATCCGGTGTGGGAAAATCATCGTTGACAAATCTCTTACAGGAAGAAGTCAGCATGGAGACAGGCGAGATCAGTAAAAAACTGAAACGTGGTCGTCATACGACCCGCCATGCACAGCTTCTGACAGTGGGAGAACACACCTATCTGATGGATACACCGGGATTCAGTTCTCTGTTTGTGGAGAGAATGGAAAAAGAGGAACTGCGGTTCCACTATCCGGAGTTTGCGGAATATGAAGGAAAATGTAGGTTTCAGGGGTGTGTGCATGTTCATGAGCCGGAATGTGCGGTTAAACAGGCAGTGGAAGAAGGAAAAATTCACAGACAGCGTTATAAAAATTATGTCGGCTTTTATGAAGAGCTGAAAGAACAGGAAAAAAGGAGATATTAAGCGATGTATCAGTTATCACCATCTATATTGGCAGCAGATTTTAATTGTCTTGGAGAGCAGATCCGACAGGTGGAAGAAGCAGGAGTGGAATGGCTTCATATTGATGTGATGGATGGAGCATTTGTTCCGAGTATTTCCTTTGGGATGCCGGTGATCGCATCCATTCGTAAAAACAGTTCTCTGTTTTTTGATGTCCATCTGATGATCGAGGAGCCGGGAAGATATATTGAAGAATTCAAAAAAAGCGGAGCGGATATGCTGACCGTACACGCGGAAGCATGTAAGCATCTGGACAGCACATTACGGGAGATCCGTAAAGCCGGAATGAAGGTCGGTGTGGCGATCAATCCGGGTACACCGGTCAGTCAGCTGGAATGTGTGCTGGATCTGGTGGATATGGTATTGGTTATGACGGTCAATCCTGGATTTGGCGGTCAGAGTTATATTGAAAGCTGTACCGGAAAAGTTCAGAAGCTTCGTCAAATGATTACCGATGCAGGATTGGATGTGGATATCCAGGTAGATGGTGGAATTAACGAAAAGACCATTGATAAAGTACTGGATGCAGGTGCTAATATCCTGGTTGCCGGATCTGCCGTCTTTGGTGGAAATATCGAAGAAAATGTTCAACGCTTGAAAGAGAGAATGGAGCGCAGATAAATGAAAACGCTGATTATCACAGGGGGCATGATTGAAAATGAGTTTGCCCTTTCTTTTATACAGAGTCTGAAGCCGGATTATGTTCTTGGGGTAGACAGAGGACTTCAGTTTTGCTATGAACAGGCGATTCGCCCGGATTATATTGTGGGAGATTTTGACAGTCTTCCTGAAGAAATTCTGGAAAGTTATCGACAGGAGGGCGAGATTCCGATTCGTGCTTACAATCCGGTGAAAGATGCAACCGATACAAAGATTGCACTGGATAAAGCTCTGGAAGAGGGAAGTACAGAGATCTGGATTCTGGGGGCAACAGGAACCCGGATTGACCATGTGGTCTGCAATTTACAGATTTTAAAAACAGCATGGGAGAAAAAAGTACCGACATGGATCGTGGATAGCAGAAATAAGATCGGTCTTCCGGTAGAAAAAGAATTTTCTCTCAGAAAAGAAGAACAGTATGGTACCTATGTGTCTCTGTTCCCCATGGGAGAAACCGTGGAAGGACTGACGCTTGAAGGATTTAAATATCCGCTGGATCATTATCAGTTAAAAGACCGGGAAGGTCTGGGGGTAAGTAATGAGATTACAGCGGATACAGCAACTGTCAGCTGGGAACAGGGTGTACTGTTAATGATACAAAGCAAAGACTGAAGTGACTATTCAGCAGGGAGTATCCCGCGAGAGACTGAACAGTTACAGAATGAAAAACAAGGAGGATTTTTACATGAACACACAGGAAAAGAAAGAAGTACTGGTGCAGGCGGTAGAAGAGATCGCCAGAAAAGAAGCAGCATACTGGGAAGGAAACCCGAAAATGCAGGAAACCTTCCAGAACTGTTATGTGAGCACCGCAAAAACCACAACAAAATTTCTGGAGAGTGGAGAAGCGTATGTCTTTACCGGAGATATTGCAGCCATGTGGCTGAGAGATTCTTCTGCACAGGTTGTTCACTATCTGCCGTATCTGAAAGAGTATCCGATCTTGAAAGAGATGGTAAAAGGACTGATTGCCCGTCAGGCTAAATATATACATATTGATCCGTATGCCAATGCATTTAACGAAGAAGACAACGGAAACTGCTGGGAGAAAGATCTGACAAAATACAATCCGTGGAACTGGGAGAGAAAATATGAGATTGATTCTCTGTGCTACCCGATCTGGCTGATCAAACAGTATGTGGAGAATTCCGGAGCAAGAGATGTCTTTACACCGGAAGTAAAACAGGCGTTCCGCGATATCCTGGATGTATGGCAGACGGAACAGTACCATGAGAATTCCGAGTATTCTTTTGTGCGTCTGAACTGTCCGCCATCCGATACCTTAAGCAATGACGGAAAAGGTGCACCGGTTGGTTATACAGGTATGACCTGGTCGGGATTCCGTCCAAGTGATGATGCCTGCAAATATGGTTATTTGATTCCGTCCAATATGTTTGCAAGTGTAGTGCTGGATTATATGGCAGAATTTTTGGAAAAAGATTTTCAGGATCCGCAGATGGCAAAAGAAGCAAAAGAACTGCAGGCAGAGATTCAGGAAGGAATCCAGAAGTATGGTATTGTGGAGGATGAAACCTTTGGAAAAATCTATGCATATGAGACAGATGGTCTTGGCAACTACAATCTGATGGACGATGCCAACGTACCGAGTCTGTTATCCCTTCCGTGGCTGGCGTACTGTGGCAAAGAGGATCCAATCTATAAAAATACAAGAGCCTTTGTGCTGAGTAAGAAAAATCCATATTATTTTGAGGGAGACTGTGCAAAGGGAATCGGAAGCCCGCATACCCCGGATCAGTATATCTGGCACATCGCTCTGACGATGCAGGGACTGACTTCTGATGATGAGACAGAAAGAGAAGAACTGCTGAAAACGCTTCTTTCTACTGATGCGGACTGCAAAGTAATGCATGAAGGATTTGATTGTCAGGATCCGAAAAAATTCACCAGGGAATGGTTTGCATGGGCAAACTCTTTGTTTGCATTGTTTGCACTTTCCATGAAAAAAAAAATTTGAGATAAAATAAGAGAGGAACAGGTCAGGTGAACAAAATCAGAACATACATAAGCAATATCCAAACACATTTTTCCAGGCTGGAACTGGCAAGAAAGATACGTTTGATGTTGTTGCTGGTATCTCTGATTCCCCTGGTCTGTTTGCTTGTCGTAGTTTACCAGATCAGTTCTTCGATTATACACAGTCAGACCAATGAACTGATTCAGGCAAATCTGGAACAGTCCGCAAGTAATGTCGGAAGTTTCTGGAGAACCTGTGAAGGGATTATCCAGGCGGTATATACGGATGATTTTTATCGGGATCAAATGGAATACATCAATCGATGGGATGCAAGTCAGTATAATGATGCAAAAACAAAGATCTGCAGACGTCTGGAAAATATTACTGTCAGCAATCCAAGTATTATGGGAATCGCTATTATCGGAGAAAAATATGACGTTTGCTTTTATGATGAAGTGACAGTATCCAGTCAGAACAGTTATTGTTTTCCGATGGAGACTTACGGAAACGGACAAAAAGTGAAAGAAATTATCAAAAACAGAAAAATCACGTATTCCGCATTGGAACATATCAGTGATCGGGAATATGGGGCAAGCGATGTCATTTATGTGAGTTCTCCGCTGGAGAGTCTGGAAAAAGACGGCGATGAACGACCATATGGTTATCTTGTGATCTGTGTGAAAGAAGAAGCACTTCGACAGGTTTACGAAAAAAGCAATACGAAATCAAATCTGACGATGGTTGTGAACGGTTACGGAGATCTGTTATCCGTTTCTACCGGAGATCCGGAGAATATTAATCTCACGGAGCAGACCGGTATTCTTCCGGAGGATACGATCCGTCAAATCAAAGATGCCAATCTGACAGATAGTGTCGGAAAAAAGCGACTGGAACAGGCCGCCCTTTTGTATGTGAAGGAACGAAAACTGTTGAAAAGCAGAAACTTACTGGTCAGCAGTATCCAGCTTCAGGAAGGAGGCGGATACGTAATCAACGTGCAGGATACCGATTATGCACTGCGAAATTTCCGATATATGATTGGAATTATCGTGTGCTTTTGTGTACTTGCCAGCCTTGCCAGCCTGCTTTTGACACTTCACTTTTCTAGTCAGGTGGATACATCGGTAAAACCGATTCTTCGAGCCATGGATCAGGCAAATCATGGGAATATGGAAGCCAGAATTGAAGTGCGGGGAAATGATGAATTTACCAGGATTTCCGAGCAGTTTAACTATATGATAGAAGAAATCCATCAGTCAAACGAGCAGGAAAAAGAATCGCTGGTACGTGTGAAGAATGCGGAAATCAAATCGCTGGAAGCGCAGATCAATCCACATTTTCTGTATAATACACTGGATGCCATCAACTGGGTGGCACTGGATAGCGAGCAATATACCATAAGCAAGATGCTTACAAGTCTTGCTGCCATTCTGCGTTACAGCATTCATAAGAGCAATGAAATCGTGGAAATTCAGGATGAATTGGAATATCTGAAAAAATATGTGTATCTGCAACAACAGAGATTCGATTATTCCTTTATCTGTACCATTGATGTGGAAGAAGGTCTGCGGCATTATCGAATTCATAAACTGATGATTCAGCCGCTTCTGGAAAATACACTGGTACATGCTTTTCCGGGAAATACAGGTATGGATGAAGTAAATGTCCGGATCGGACGTACGGGAAAAGAAGGGATGTTGGAGATTGTTGTGGAGGATAATGGTGTCGGTATGAGTCCGGAACAGGTGGAACTGTTCAATCATTTTGATTATCAGAAAGAAAAGATTGAGACCAGTATCGGTGTGCGCAACGTAATTACCCGACTGAAACTTTATTATGGAGGTCAGGGAAGTTTTTATGTGGAATCCTGGAAGGAAACAGACAGGGAAGGAACAAGAATTACGATGAAAATCCCTTATGAAGCGTAGAAAGATTCCTGAAATACAGAAAAATAAAGGAGGAAAATGTGATGCGGATCGTCATAGCAGAAGATGAGCCAAAGTCCAGGGAAGGACTGATTCGCCTGATCCGGAGATTTACAGATTATGAAATTGCAGGTGTGGCGGAAAACGGGGAAGAAGGCTACCGGTTAACGGTAGAACAGAAGCCTGATCTGGTACTTTCAGATATTAAGATGCCGGTGCTTGATGGACTGGGGATGCTGCAGAAAATTAAAGATGCCGGTATTGAGGTACAGGCTGTTTTACTGACCGGATATTCTGAATTTGAATATGCCAGAAGAGCATTGCAGCTGCGGGTTGTGGAATATGTACTGAAACCGATGGATATTGATCAGTTTCTGGGAGTACTTAAAAAAGTGGAGAGCCGGATCGTAAAACAGAAAGCGGAGCAGGTGACACCAGAGCGACTGCTGTGGAATTATATCGGAAGCAGCAAAGAGCAAAGAGAACAGATACGCCCAATGCTTGAAGAAAAGATAGGGGTGACAAAAGATACGCAGTTTACCATGTTGCTGATTCATCCGGACAGTATGGCCAGTGAATCTTATGGTGAGCTGAGAAAAGAACTGGAAAATCAGATGGAAGCTCTCTGTATGGAAAATTACTATATGTTGCTTCGTCCGGGGGAACAGGGAGGAATTTATGTAGTGTTGGTCGATACAGAACGAAACCGGACACTGAAACGAATCTTTGAACTGAGAATCATGCCCAAAATTCAGGATATCACGGCCTGCGTCGCAACTATGAAACGATTTGAAGGAATCAGCCAGCTCCCGGATACAATGAATGAACTGTCAGCACTTCTGGAACATACTTTTTGTACCGGTCATGAAGTTATCATGACAGAAAAGATGGCACAGATGATGGAATATGAAAAGTTGGATTATCCCACAGCAATGGAAAATGAGATGGTGCAGGACATTCGCAGCGGGAAGAAAGAGAAGATCACGGAAGCAGGGAAAGCATTTTCCGAACAGGTAATTTTAAGTCGGGCAACACCGGAATGTATCCGCAACTATACGCTGCGCTTTCTGATGGGGATTGCCCGCGTGGCAGGAGAGATGCGGGGGGATGCCAATCAGGAAGAAGAACTGCGATATATGATGGAAAGCATCCGGAGCAGCCATACACAGAAAGAACTACAGTATCAGTTTCAGAAAGTTGTAAATCAGGCAATTGCCTGGAATGAAGAAAACGAAGAAAAAATTACGGAAAATGGCATTGTATTGAATGCCATTGCTTATATCAGAGAACATTATATGGAACCTATCGGCCTTTCCGATGTGGCACAGTGTTGCAATGTGAGTCCGGAATATCTTTCCCGTATTTTTAAAGAAGAAACAGGTGTGAAATTTGTGGATTTTCTGGCAAATTTTCGAATCAGCGTGGGAAAAAGAATGCTGGCTACCGGCAATTATAAGGTGGCAGAAGTGGCAGAGGCTGCAGGATTCAGCGACCAGAAGTATTTTCAGAAAGTCTTCAAAAAAATCTGCGGAATCTCTCCGGCAGAATACAAAAAGGAGAATAGCCGATGAGGTTCAAAAAGATATTACATATTCTTGTGGCCATTACACTGGTGGTGCTGATTGTACTGTATACCGCGTTTTTTGCGAGTAATGAACAGGAAACAACAGAAGAAGAAAAAAGTCAGGTGATTCGGGTACTTGCCCCATATCAGGCGAAGCTGCATCAGCAGATTCTGAATACGGTAGCGGCAGAATACAGCAGAGATGAGTCTCATCCGCAGATAGAGATCACGTATGTACCAAAAGAAAATCTGGAAAAAGAACTTTCTCTTCGGACGATGACCGGAGAAAATCAGATCGATCTGGTGATCTGTGAAAATACGATGGTGCAGGAGATGATACAGAAGGGATTACTTAAAGAAGTACCGGTCAGCAGGGAAATGAAGGAAGGTATCGTAGATGATAAATTATGGCAGGCACTGGAACATGATGGAAAATATTATGGATATCCACTGACCTGCGATCCCTATGTATTATATTATAATGTGGATATGTTGAAAGAAAGGAATGTGGAGGTACCGACAAGTTGGAATGAACTTATCCGGGCAGGCTATCAGGTTAAAAAATCAGGACTTCAGAGTATTGGAATTGCGGCAAAAAGAGAAGCGGAAATTACCAATCTGTACTGGATTATGATGTACAGCAGTGGGGACAATCTGAATACAGTGAATCAGGAACTGTGGGAAAAATGTTTTCAGAACTTTGGTGAACTGTCCAAAGGAGAACTGACATCCAGCCATGCAACCAACCTTACCCAGGAAGATCTTGCACAGGAATTTGCAAAAGGACGGGTAACCATGATGATCAATCAAATGAGTGTTACCAGTATTCTGAAAAGTAATCAGACGAACTTTACCGTGGGTATGGCGGAAGTACCTTATGACAATGCTGGCGGAACGTTCTGGTTTGGGGATGAAGTCTGCATAACAAAAGAAGCGGGAACCGGTACACTGGCTTTTGCACAGTATCTGACAAAACAGGATACTTCAGAAAGAATCAATGATGCCATGGGAACGCTGCAGGTGTACAGTGGAAATTCTTATAAAGAAAACGGGAAAATTTATATGGAGGGAACCAGCGGACTGCCTGCAAAAGCAAGAGCTATGGTATATTACCATTCCTGGTCAGATATCTGTAAAAATGTGGCAGACGGTGTGAGCGAAGTCCTGAATAACCGTATGAGTACGGCATCACAGGCAAAGGTGGCAGAAAACACACGAGATCAGGTACGGGTATCTATTATGTCAGAACCGTAAAAGACTTTTCTGGATATTATGTCAAAGAATAATATCCAGGGGTCTTTTTTTATTGTGAATTTCCATATGACGTCAAAAATTTACCCCTTTGTTAAAAATTTCAAATATACAAAACATACAACGGTTGGTAATATAGAACCATCGAATGACGACAGAGTCAACAAAGAAAAGGAGAGAACGACATGAAAAAGAAACAGATCTTAAGTATTCTTCTTGCTTCTGCAATGGTAATGAGCATGACTGCATGTGGCGGTTCCAACTCATCTTCTAGTAGCAGCAGCGACACAAACTCATCAAGCAGTGACACAAAATCTGATGACAGCTCATCAGGAGATAAAAAGAAAATCACAATCACATGGCGTGATGACGGAACAGATATTAAATTGAGTGCCAATTATCAGGCTATGCAGTATGCATATGATAACTGGGATAAAAAGGATCAGGTAGAACTGGACTTCGAACCGATTACAGCTTCCGAAGGCGATTACTTCACAAAGATTGCTCTGCAGTTAGGTGATGTTTCCACTTGTCCGGATCTGGTATGCGAAGATACCTTCCAGTTACCGAACGATGTAGAAGCAGGTTATCTGACAGACCTGAGCGATTACGTAAAAGACTGGGATACCTGGAACGATGGAACTTTCTATGACAAGATGAAAGAAGTTGTTACAACAGACGGAAAAGTTTATGGTATTCCATATTGTACAGATACCCGTGGACTGTGGTACAACAGAGAAATCCTGACAAAAGCAGGTGTTATCAAGGAAGGCGAAGACTGGGCACCGAAGACCTGGGATGATATCCTGGATGCTTGTGCTAAGATCAAAGACAAATGCCCGGATGTCGTACCATTCTGGTGTAACTCCGGTGTAGCAACCGGTGAATCAACTTCCATGCAGACATACGAAATGTTACTGTACGGAACAGGCGAAAGACTGATCACAGACGATGGAAAATGGATCACAGAAAGCCAGGGAATCAAAGATTCTCTGCAGTTTATCTCTGATATCTATAGCAACGGATATGGACCATCTCTGTCTCTGGTACTGAATGGTTCTGCTTCCACAACATCTGTTCAGCAGTATATTCCACAGGAAAAACTGGCAATCTCCCTGGATGGTAGCTGGGCCGCAGGTAACTGGAAAGATACCGGAGCTTCTCCATATGAAAACTATGGTGAGAAAATGGGATTGGCTGCAATGCCTACACAGAACGGACAGGGCGATGGAACCATCACAATGTCAGGTGGCTGGGCTTACTCCATTCCGGAAAACTCAGACAACAAAGATCTGACAATGGAATTCATCGAACAGCTGAATACCTATGATGCATACAAAACGTACATTATGCAGTCTGGTAACACATCTGTAAGAACAGATATTACTGAAGACGAAGATTATGCTTCTCAGCCATTCATGGCTCAGGCAACTGAATTCCTGGATGTAGCAGCATTCAGACCACAGAATGACCAGTATTCAACCGTATCTACTTCTATCCAGCAGATGGTTGAAGCGGTAGCAAGTGGTGATACACCGGAAAATGCAATGAAGCAGTATGCAACCAGTGTTGCGAACGCTGTTGGTGAAGAAAATACTACAAAACAGTAAAGTGCAATAACGGTGCGGGCTGCACAAACAACTGGCAGCCCGCATTTTTATACGAAAAAACAACAAAAAAGTGCTTTCTCGTATAAGAATTGAAGCAAAAAGAGTATGTAAAAATAGGAGGAAAGGACCATGGCAAAACCGAATCGCGCAGCGATGATCAAAGATGAAGCTAAGAAGTCAATCCTGCTTCTTCCGGCAGTGATTCTTCTGGTATGCTTTTTTATTGTTCCGATTATCCTGACAATTTATTATTCATTTACCAATATGGCATTAACAGGAGCCAATGCGCAGAACTTCCAGTTCGTAGGCATTGATAACTATGTTAAAATTTTCAAAGATCAGAACACACTGATTGCAATCAAAAATACACTGATTTTCCTGATTGGAAGCCTTGTAGGTCAGAGTGTTCTTGGTTTCGTTATTGCTTATCTGATGAAAGGAAAGGCAAAAGCATTCCGTAGCGTTGTCGGACCGTGCATCCTGGTTGGTTGGGTTATGCCGGAAATCGTAGTATCTCTGGCTATGCTGGCATTCTTTGATATGTCCGGTACCATGAACGCTATATTGACAGCAATTCATCTGCCGGCAGTAGAATGGATCTATGCACATCCGATGGCAACCGTAGTTATTGCTAATGTATGGCATGGTACAGCATTCTCCATGATGAACTTTCAGTCTGCACTGGATAATGTATCCGGTGATATTGAAGAGGCAGCCCGTGTGGACGGCGCTACCCGTATTCAGACACTGGTTCGTATCATCGTTCCTTGTATCAAAGACACCATTGCAACCAACACGATGCTGAATACGCTGTCTACGCTGGGTGTATTCGGTCTGATCTGGGCTTTGACCGGTGGTGGTCCTGGTACAAAAACAACCACACTGTCTATCTATATGTACAACGCAGGTATGAAGAACTTCCAGTTAGGACAGGGTACCGCAATTGGTATGGTACTGCTGGCAGTAGGTGCTGTATGTAGTATTATCTATACAAAAGTAGTTAAGAGCGAAGAATAAGAAAGGAGAAAGATACGATGAGTGAGAAAGTAACGAAAGCGATTCATTATGCAATACTGACAATCATTGCAATTATCTTTGTCCTGCCTCTGGTATGGCTGATTCTTGCAGCATTTGACTTAAACGCAAGCCAGGCGTTAAAATGGCCGTCACAGTGGACCATCAGCAACTTCGTTTCTGTACTGACAAGCAGCGATAATCTGAGAGGATTTGGAGTAGGTCTTGTTATCGCTCTGACAGAATCTTTGATCGTTGTTCTGGTATCCGGACTGGCTGCCTATCCACTGTCAAGATACCATTTAGCCTTTAAAAAGCAGTTCATGTATGTTATACTGTTCATGACAGCACTGCCAATGATCGCAGTTATCGTGCCGGTATATAAAATGTTCCTGAACATCGGACTTCTGGACAGCATTCCGGGTGTAATCCTGTATATGGCAGCTTCCGGTCTTCCGTATGGTATCTGGCTGATGAAAAACTTCATGGATGGTGTTCCGGTAGAACTGGAAGAAGCCGCATGGGTAGATGGAGCAACTACCATGCAGTCCATCTTAAAGGTTGTTGCACCACTGATGTTCCCTGGAATCTGTGTAGTATTTATCTATACATTCTCAGGAAGCTGGGGTAACTTTTTTATCCCGTACATCCTGTTAAGTTCCAAAGAGAAACTCCCTGCAGCTGTTATGCTGTATCAGTTCTTCGGTCAGCACGGAACAATTGCATATGGTCCGCTGGCTGCATACTCTATCATTTACGCACTGCCGTCAGTCCTGTTGTACGTTCTGTCCCAGAACTATATGTCCAAAGGATTTACCATGGCTGGTGCGGCAAAAGGCTGATGCCGTTGTTGCAATAATGTAGTTATGAAATCAGGCCATCGCTGGATGCAGAAGGTACACATTTTTATGTATTGGCTGTGTGCCATGGGCACCAGCGGTGGTTTTTGATGATCGTGGGGGAAAAAACGGTTATCGTAAATTATATTTAGCAGGAGGTAGCAAAAATGATACTGATCAAAGAAAGAATCGGTAAAATGCTGGAATATTTGCAGGCACAGGTATATCCGAAGCAGGTTGCGATTCCAAGTTACAAGATGATCCGCACCGAGGAGAGATGTCTGGACGTAAAGAATCTGGATACCTCATCATGGAAAGAGATTACCAATCAGGAACTGTGGGGCGGACACAGAGAATACTACTGGTTTGAAACCGTAGTGACCATTCCGGAAGAGTTTGACGGAGAATGTGTGGTGTACGAACTGAAAACCGGAAAAGAAGGAGAATGGGATGCGACCAATCCACAGTTTTCCATCTTTGTCAACGGTGTGAGAGTACAGGGACTGGATGTCAACCACAGAGAGATCATCCTGGCAGAACCTGCCAAAGCAGGAGATACCTATCGCATCGTTCTTTCCGCATTTACCGGAGACCAGAACTTCAGCCTGAAGATGAACTCCAGCCTGAAAGTACTGGATCGTAAAACCGAGAAATATTACTATGACCTAGAAGTTCCATACCAGAGTGCAAGACTACTGAACACGGAAGATCAGGCATATATTACAATTATTCAGGCACTGAATGAATCTCTGAACCTGCTGGATATGAGAAAAGAAGGTTCGAAAGAGTATTATGAGAGCCTGGAAAAAGCACAGGAATATATTACAAAAGAATTTTATGAAAAATATTGTGACGGTGAGAAAAGCCCGATCATCTACTGTGTAGGACATACACACATTGACTGTGCATGGCTGTGGACTCTGCGCGTGACAGAAGACAAGGCAGTTCGAAGCTTTTCTACTGTACTGGAACTGATGAAAGAATATCCGGAATATGTATTTATGTCCAGCCAGCCACAGCTGTACAAATATGTGAAGAAAAATGCTCCGGATGTGTATGAACAGATCAAAGAAAGAGTCAAAGAAGGACGCTGGGAGCCGGACGGTGGTATGTTCGTAGAGGCAGACTGTAATATCGCTTCCGGTGAAGCACTGGTTCGCCAGTTCGTACACGGACAGAGATTCTTCAAAGAAGAGTTCGGCGTGGACAATGAGATCCTGTGGCTTCCTGACGTATTCGGTTATTCTGCAGCACTTCCGCAGATTCTCCAGAAATGTGGAATTCCGTATTTCATGACAACAAAGATCAGCTGGAACGAGTTTAACAAGATGCCGTATGATACATTCGAATGGGAAGGTATCGACGGAAGCCGTGTACTGACACATTTTGTTCCGACCCGTGACTATAATAAGGCAGCAGTAGAGGGTGGTACAGAGACAGAACACTTTACCACTTATAACGGATATATCAATCCGAGCCAGATGAAGGGTGCATGGGCACGATACAGCCAGAAATATCTGAACGAAGAAGTACTTTGCAGCTTCGGCTTCGGAGATGGTGGCGGCGGTCCAACCAAAGATATGTTGGAGAATCAGAGACGTCTGGCAAAAGGTCTCCCGGGTATGCCGAGAACAAAGATGTCTACTGCAAAAGAATTCTTCCATGTTCTGGATAAACATGTAACCGATAAAAAATATCTGCCGACATGGGTAGGCGAACTGTATCTGGAATACCACAGAGGTACTTATACTTCTATGGCAAGAAACAAAAAGTTCAACCGGAAAGCAGAATTTGCATATCAGAACGAAGAAATGTACGCAATGCTGGATGCACAGACCGCAGGCGGTGCATATCCGGAAAAAGAGCTGCATGAGGGCTGGGAGGTCATCCTGCGTAACCAGTTCCACGATATTCTGCCGGGATCTTCGATCAAAGAAGTATATGATGATTCCAAAGCTGAATATGAAGGAATCTTTGCAGAGAATAAAGCACTGACCGATGCGACGCTGGCTCATATCGCAGCCGGTGTAAAAGCACCGAAACATTCCCTGGTGGTTTATAACCCGAACAGTGCAGCTGCTTATGATCTGGTGACCTTTACTGTTCCGGACGGTATGGGAGAACCTGCAGTTTACGACGGCGAGACAAAACTGGCAGTTCAGAAAACCGCAGACGGTGCATATGTATTCTTTGCAGCAGGGGTACCTGGAAAAGGATATAAGACTTATATTGTAAAAGAAGAAGCAGCAGATACAACACCGTCAATGGAAATTTCCACAGAAGTGATGGAAAATGAGTTCTTCAAGGTAGAATATAATGAAAAAGGTCAGTTTGCGAAGATCTATGATAAAAAAGCAAATCGTGACGTACTGAAACCTGGCAAAGCCGGTAACGTGATCGTAAGTTACGAAGACCGTCCGCATAACTATGATGCATGGGATGTAAACAATTACTATACAGAGAAATCCTGGGATATCGATCAGGTGTCTGCGATGGAAGTAGTGGAAAATGGTCCGGTAAGAGCCTGCGTAAAAGTAGAGCGTAAATATCTGGATTCCACGATCACACAGTTTATTTATCTGTATCATGACATTCCGAGAATCGATATCAAGAATGTAATTGACTGGAAAGAGCATCAGATCTTTGTAAAAGACTACTTCCCGATCGATGTACATACCAACGAAGCTACATTTGATATCCAGTATGGTAATGTAAAACGTGATACCCATGACAATACTTCCTGGGATTTTGCAAAATTTGAAGTTTGCCACCATAAATGGATGGATGTGTCCGAGGATGGCTACGGTGTCAGTATGTTAAATGACTGCAAGTATGGTGTTGGTGTCCGTAATGGTGTGATCGGTATGTCCATGCTGAAATCTGCGATTCATCCGAATCCGGAAGCTGATAAAGAACTGCATGAATTTACCTATTCTATTTATCCACATCAGGGCGGCTGGCGAGAAGCTGGTACGGTAAAACAGGCTTACCAGATCAATAACCCTCTGACCTACAGTTGGAAAGAGAATGAAGGAGGAACACTTGCTCCGGAATATTCTCTGGTTTCCTCTGATAAGGATAATGCAGTGATTGAGGTTGTAAAAAAAGCGGAAGATTCAGATGCTGTCATCGTTCGTCTGTACGAGTGTTATAACAGAAGAACTCCGGTGACACTAATTTTCGGTAAGGAATTGACATCTGTTGTCGAGTGTAATATGATGGAGGAAGGAGCAGATCCTGTAGAGTTTACAGGTAATCAGGCGACTTTCGAGATGAAACCTTATGAGATTAAGACGTTGAAGGTTACGTTTTAAAAAAGGCGGGATTCCAGTCTGAGGTTTCGGAAACTGAATAGATTTTTGGTAGTAACCGGGGACTTCCAGTGTGTATGTTTCGCTTTTCCCCTTGCACTGGGAGGTCACCCGGCTATTATATTTTATTAAGATAGTTTTTGGGGACACAGGGGACGCCGTCAGCCCACCCCATCCTCCACCAGCTGCCCGCTAGTTGAGCACGCGTTTGAGACTACAGGCTCAAACCGAGCGCAGACCCGGGCAGCTGGTGGAGGATGGGGTGGGCTGACGGCTGGGTGTTCAAAGGGGGAAGGATGCTGGTATGGGGAGGGGATTCAAATGGGGAGAAAAGAAAACTTGCCTGTGTGGGGGAAATATGATAGACTTTATGGTGTTGTGTAAATGGCGCTTATTGTGGCACTCGATGCGATTGCGAAGAGCAAAAGGCTATAAAATAAAGGAAATTTAGGAAAGAGGTATATAGTATGAAGTTAGGTATCGTTGGGCTTCCGAATGTGGGAAAGAGTACCTTGTTTAACTCACTGACAAAGGCAGGGGCTGAGTCTGCCAATTATCCGTTCTGTACGATTGATCCGAATGTGGGTATTGTGGCAGTGCCGGATGAGAGACTGAAATTGTTAGGAGATTTTTATCATTCCAAGAAGGTGACTCCGGCGGTGATTGAGTTTGTGGACATTGCAGGTCTTGTAAAAGGCGCTTCCAAGGGAGAAGGCCTGGGCAATCAGTTCCTTGCGAATATCCGAGAGGTGGATGCGATCGTTCATGTGGTTCGATGTTTTGAAGATTCCAATGTTATCCATGTAGATGGAAAGATTGATCCGGTACGTGATATTGAGACGATCAACCTGGAGCTGATCTTCTCGGATCTGGAGATTCTGGAGAGAAGAATTGCCAAGACAACCAAGGCAGCCAGAATGGATAAGACAGCAGCGAAAGAGCTGGAACTGCAGCAGAGAATCAAAGCACATCTGGAAGACGGAAAACCGGCGATTACCCTGGAAACAGAAAACGAAGACGAAGAGGCATGGCTGCAGGAGTATAATCTGCTGACAGCAAAACCGGTTATCTTTGCAGCAAATGTTTCGGAGGATGATCTGGCAGACGATGGTGCTTCAAACCCGCATGTACAGGCTGTCCGGGAACTGGCAAAAGAGCAGAACAGTGGTGTGTTTGTTATCTGTGCGGAGATCGAACAGGAGATCGCCGAGCTGGAAGATGATGAGAAAAAAATGTTCCTGGATGATCTGGGAATTCAGGAATCCGGTCTGGAGAAACTGATAAAAGCAAGTTATGAACTGCTGGGACTGATGAGTTATCTGACTGCCGGTGAGGATGAGACACGTGCATGGACGATTAAAGTGGGAACAAAGGCACCGCAGGCAGCCGGAAAGATCCATACCGACTTTGAGAGAGGATTTATCAAGGCAGAAGTTGTCAACTATAAAGACCTTCTGGAGTCCGGTTCTTATGCCGGAGCAAGAGAAAAAGGTCTGGTCCGCATGGAAGGAAAAGAGTATGTGGTAAAAGACGGAGATGTAATTTTATTCCGTTTCAATGTATAAGTGAATAAACAGAAAAAAATATAGGCAACTGTTCGACTGGCAGTATCCCGCGATGGTACCGGGCAGTTACAAATGCAGAAAAATGAGGAAAAGATAAGCTTTTCCTCATTTTTTTTCCAAAATTTCCCCTTGTATTCTTCCTGCATTTGGTTTAGAATAAAGAGCATAAGTGGTAGAAAGTGGAGAAAAGTGGTGCGAAAGGGAGAGTGTGTGGCAGCCGATTCCAGAAAGCACCTGAAATAAAAGGTTGGGGAGAACCGTTTATTTCATGATTCAGGGAAATTCCCCGGCACTCAAAGAGGGTAGATTCTATGTTCATGGGAGAATACAGTCATACAATTGACACAAAAGGAAGATTGATCATTCCGTCTAAGTTTCGCGAAGAACTGGGAGATGAATTCGTGTTAACAAAGGGTTTAGACGGCTGCCTTTCTATTTATCCTATGGAACAGTGGAAGATCTTTGAGAAGAAACTGGAAGCTTTACCGCTTACAAACAAAAATGCGAGAAAATTTTCACGATTCTTTGTGGCAGGTGCGACAACATGTGAACTAGATCGACAGGGGAGAATCCTGGTACCGGCAACGTTACGGGAATTTGCAGGTCTGGAGAAAGATGTGGTACTCACCGGTAATCTGAACCGGATTGAAGTCTGGAGCAAGGCGAAGTGGAGTGAAAATAATGACTATGATGATATGGATGCGATTGCAGAAGATATGCAGGAGATGGGAATTATCATCTAGATCCGGTGAAAAAAGGAGTAAGAGTGTTAGATGGAGTTTAAACACAAATCGGTATTACTGAAAGAGACCATAGACAATCTGAATGTGAAGCCGGACGGCATCTATGTTGACGGAACTTTGGGAGGGGCAGGACATGCCTCGGAAGTATGCAAATTATTATCTGCCACGGGGAGATTAATAGGAATAGACCAGGACGATGCGGCAATACAGGCGGCAAGTGAACGACTGCGGGACTATCAGGATCGCACGATGATCATTCGCAGTAATTATTGCCACATGGTCCCGGAATTAAAAAAAAGGGGAATCAACTCTGTTGATGGTATTGTGCTGGATTTGGGAGTATCTTCCTATCAGCTGGATCATGCAGAACGCGGTTTTACGTACCGGGAGGATGTGCCTCTGGATATGCGTATGGATCAGCGGCAGACCAAAACTGCGGAAGATATCGTAAATACTTATAGCGAGAGTGAACTGTACAGGATTATTCGTGACTATGGAGAGGATAAGTTTGCAAAAAATATTGCAAAACATATCTGTCTGGCAAGACAGGAGACACCGATTCATACCACAGGAGAATTAACGGAGATTATAAAAAGAGCCATTCCGATGAAAGTCCGGGCAACGGGCGGACATCCCGCCAAGAGAACATTTCAGGCGCTCAGGATTGAACTGAATCATGAGCTTGACGTTCTGCGTGATTCGCTGGATGGAATGATTGACTTTTTAAATGACGGAGGAAGGATCTGCATTATTACCTTCCATTCTCTGGAAGACCGTATCGTAAAGACGATTTTCCGAAGAAATGAAAATCCATGTACCTGTCCGCCGAACTTTCCTGTGTGTGTATGCGGAAAAGTATCCAAGGGCAGAGTGATAACAAGAAAACCGATTCTTCCGTCTGAGGAAGAACTGGAGTGGAACAGTCGCTCACAGAGTGCAAAATTGCGGGTATTTGAACGTCAGATATCCGAAGCTAAGTAAGGAGACAGCAACAATGGCCAGAAAGCAAAACAGAAGGGTAAATTCCAGATCGGAACGAACAGTGGAACAGTATGTGATAGATGGTAATACTGTCCGCAAGATTCAGGCCATACCACAGGAAGAACCGGAAGTGAGACCGGTTCGTCGGACAACTTCCAGAAATCGGGCAAGAACCAGAGCGATGAGCCGCGGTTATGTAATGTTTCTGGCAGTGGTATCAGCGGCAGCTCTGTTTATGTGTGTCCGTTATCTGCAGATGAAGTCTGCGATCACGACACAAACAAAGGAGATTGCCACTGCAGAGTCAGAACTGAGTCAGCTGAAAGCAGACAATGATGCATTATACAACAGTGTCATTTCATCAGTGGATCTGGAAAAGATAAAAGATAAGGCGATGAACGAACTGGGGATGACTTATCCGCAGGAAGATCAGATTTATCAGTTTGATACTGCAGGAAACAGTTATGTACGTCAGTATAAAGATGTACCTGATACGACAAAATAAGGTGGTTGCGTGCAAAGAAAGAGAAGAAAGAAAAGGGGGAATCCCCTTTTAACAAGAAAGATAAATAGTAAGATGCGTATGAAGCTGGTATGGCTGTTTGGAATGGTCGTACTGGCTTTCGTAGGTTTAGGTATACGAATCACAGTGATCAATGCCAGCCAGGGAAATCAGTACAGCAAACAGGTATTAAGTCAGTCGCAGCAAAAGTACGACAGCCGTGTGATTCCGTTCAAACGTGGAGATATCACAGACAGAAACGGGGTAGTACTGGCGACCAGTGAGAAAGTATATAAAGTTATTCTGGACTGCAAAGTAGTCAACACAAAAGAAGAATATGTAGAACCAACCATAAAAGCGCTGGTTGATGTGATGGGGCTGGATGAAGAAACTGTTCGAAAGAAACTGGAAGATGAGACTACAAAAGACAGTCAGTATCAGATTTTGCAAAGCAATGTTTCTATCAATCAGAAGAAAGCGTTTGAAGATTATACCGATGTATCTGGCGAAGAAGCAAAAGAAAAACTGACAAAAGAAGAAATTGCAGAGCGTTCGAACATCAAAGGGGTATGGTTTGAAGAAGATTACCGGAGAGTATATCCTCTGAATTCCACAGCCAGTCATCTGGTTGGATTTACGTATACGGGAAACAGCGCGGACTGGGGAATCGAAGGTTATTATTCCAGTACTCTGAACGGAGTTAACGGAAGACAGTTCGGATATTACAACTCAGATGCTGATGTAGAACAGAATATTATCGATCCGATTAACGGCAACAGTGTGGAATCAACTATTGATCTTAATATTCAGCAGGTAGTAGAAAAATATATCAGCAATTTTATGGATGGTATGGCAAATGGTCCGAGAGGGGCCGAAGGAGCGGCAAATGTAGGTGTCATTGTTGCGAATCCGAAAAATGGTGAGATTCTTGCCATGGCGACGGATAACCCGTATGATCTGAACAATCCAAGAGATCTTACTTCCTATTATTCGCAGGATGAGATCAATGGGATGGATAATGGTACGATGCTGAAGAATCTTTACGGTATCTGGAAAAATTATTGCATCAGCGATGCTTTTGAACCGGGATCGACGGTAAAACCGCTGACCATTGGTGCAGCATTGGATGCGGATGTGGTGCAGCCATCGGATACGTTTGTCTGCGACGGTTATCAGATGTTTGGCGGAACCAGAATCAGATGTTCTATCTATCCGGGAGCACATGGAACGGAAACCCTGTCAGATCTGATCAAGCATTCCTGTAACGATGGGTTGATGCAAATCGGAGCTCTTCTGGGACCGGAGGAATTCCTGAAGTACCAGAAAATATTTAATTTCGGTGCTACTACGGGTATTGATCTTCCGGGAGAAGCAACAGGTATACTTCACACCGAAGAAAGTCTTTCATCGGGAAGTACCGAACTTGCCAGTGCTTCCTTCGGACAGGGATATACCTGTACGATGATTCAGGAGATTGCGGCAATCTGTTCTGTGATCAATGGTGGATATTATTATCAGCCACATGTGGTCAGTAAAATATTGAACGAGGACGGTGATGTGATCAAAGATGTGCAGCCTGTAGTAACAAAACAGACTGTATCCAGTGATGTATCAGCACTGATCCGCCAGTATATGGGGACTGTTATGGAGTCTGATGGTACCGGAGCAGCAGCGAAGGTAGACGGTTACAGTATGGGCGGAAAAACAGGAACTGCACAGAAATACCCCCGTGAGGATAAAAAATATCTGGTATCATTTATCGGTTTCGCACCGCTGGATGATCCGCAGGTGGTCGTGTATGTGGTTGTTGATGAACCAAATACAGAATATCAGGCAGACAGCCTGTATGCACAGTATATTTATAAAGGTGTTATGACAGAGATTCTTCCGTATCTGAATATTTTCCAGGATGAAGAGGTAACGGATAAAGCAAATGCAAAGATGACTTATCTGGAAAATCTGATCAATCAGCAGGCAGAGTCCAACAGACAGTCTGACAGCACCGATGATACAACAACGGCTGCACCGCCGGAGGATGACAGTGAAACCAAGCTTGACAATAAGCAGGAGAGTGAAGGTATCACTGATGAAGAAGCGGCCATACAAAGTGGAAATTAAGTAAAAACAGGAATACGAATAACCTCGCAGAAGTGACCATACATTAAATGGAAAGCTTCTGCGGGGTTTTTTATGGCGAAAAATAAAACATTTCATAAGAAAAAAACGCTGGTGGTTTTTCTGGGATGTATGTTTATGCTGACAGTTTTGATAGGGCGATTGGTCAATCTGATGGTAGTACAGTCGGAATATTATGCGAAAAAAGCCGATGATCTGCACGAAAGAGAGCGTAAGATCAAGGCCGCGAGAGGGCGAATTCTCGATGCGAACGGAGTTGTACTGGCAGATAATAAAACAGTTTGTACGATATCCGTGATTCACAGCCAGATCAAAGAACCGGAAAAGGTAATTGCGATGCTGACAAAAGAGCTGGGAATCGATGAGGTGGAAGCACGAAAACGGGTGAATAAAATATCCTCGATCGAAAGAGTAAAAACAAATGTGGAAAAAGAAGTGGGGGATAAGATCCGGGAATATCAGTTTGCCGGCGTAAAAGTGGACGAGGATTTTCGAAGATTTTATCCGTATGGCGGGCTTGCTTCCCGGGTACTTGGATTTACCGGAGGGGATAATCAGGGAATCATCGGACTGGAAGTAAAATACGAAGAAGTGTTAAAAGGAATCAACGGGACAATTCTCACAACAACGGATGCCCGAGGAATCGAGCAAAATGGAATCGGGGAAAAACGAAAGGAACCGGTAGAGGGATTCGATCTCTGTATCAGTCTGGATTATAATATGCAGATGTATGCTCAGCAGGAGGCTGAACGTGTGATGGAACAAAAAGAAGCGGAGAAAGTATCGGTTCTTCTGCTTAATCCTCAAAACGGCGAAATCTATGCCTGTGTAAATGTACCGGAATTTGATCTGAATGATCCGTACACACTGCCGGAGTCTGTGACTGTATCAGACCGGAAGGAACGGACGGATGCGCTAAATCGGATGTGGCGAAATACCTGTATCAATGACACGTATGAACCAGGGTCTACATTTAAAATTATCACGGCATCAGCCGGGCTTGAAGCCGGTGTGGTAACGTTGCAGGATCAGTTTTCCTGTCCTGGCTTTCGGGTGGTGGAAGATCGGCGGATTCACTGTGCAAGAAGAACAGGACATGGGGCACAGACTTTTGTACAGGGAATTGAAAATTCCTGTAATCCAGTTTTTATTGATGTGGCATTACGACTGGGAGTGGAAAAATATTACGATTATTTTCAAAAATTCGGTTTATTGGAAAAAACAGGTATTGATCTGCCGGGGGAAGCGGGAACCATTATGCATAAAAAAGAAAATATCGGACAGGTGGAACTGGCAACTATCGCATTCGGTCAGTCGTTCCAGATTACTCCTCTGCAGCTGGCAACGACAGCCGCCTCTCTGATCAACGGTGGGGAGAGAATCACCCCCCATTTCGGAGTAAAGGTGCAAAACCGGGATGGAAAGGTCATAAAAACGTATTCATATGAGAAAAAAAAGAAAATTCTTTCGGGGCAGACATCGGAGAAAATGCGCTATGCCCTGGAAATGGTAGTGAAAGAGGGTGGAGGAAAAAACGGGCAGGTGGAAGGATATCGGATCGGCGGGAAAACAGCTACTTCTCAGACATTGCCCAGAAGTGCCAACCGGTATATTTCCTCTTTTCTCGGTTTTGCTCCGGCCGATGATCCGGTGATCCTCGGGGTCTGTATCATCTATAATCCGCAGGGAATCTATTATGGCGGAACAATAGCAGCCCCGGTGATGAAAACGATTTTTGAGAATGTGCTGCCGTATCTGGGAATAGATAAAACAGCAGTCGTGACGGAGGAGAGCAAAACAGAATGACAGAATCACGGAATTTTCGGAAGCATTTGTGTGAAGCGTGTGGAATAACGGTTGATGAATAGAGGGAAAAGTATTATACTTAGAACGTAAAAAAACTGAACAGAAAAATGTTCATAATGTACGAGGTGAAGTATGGATTTTAAAATTGTGATACCGGTGATTATTTCTTTTGTGATCAGTGTGATTCTGGCACCAGTGATTATTCCGTTTCTGAGGAGACTGAAAGCATCCCAGACGGAACGTACCGACGGTGTGAAGTCCCATCTTTCCAAGGCGGGAACTCCGACCATGGGTGGTCTGATCTTTCTGATTGCAGTAACAGTGACATCTTTGATTTATATAAAAGATTATCCGAAGATCATTCCGATCTTATTTCTTACGCTGGGATTTGGTCTGATCGGATTTCTGGATGATTATCTGAAGGTTGTGCTGAAACGCTCCGATGGACTGCTTCCGGCACAGAAGATGGCAGGCCAGATCGTGGTAACTGCAATTTTTGCTTTTTATCTGATTCGCTTTACTGACGTTAAACTGACACTGTTGGTACCTTTCAGTCATGGATATTACTGGAATATCGGCTGGGTGGCAGTACCGCTTTTATTTGTAGCGGTGATCGGTACGGTAAACGGTGTCAACTTTACAGATGGTCTGGATGGTCTGGCATCCAGCGTAACCGTAATGGTGGCAACATTCTTTACGGTAGTGGCAGTGGGAACACAAAGCGGTATTGAACCGATTACCTGTGCGGTTGTCGGCGCACTGATGGGATTTTTGCTGTTCAATGTATTTCCGGCGAAAGTATTTATGGGAGATACCGGCTCACTGGCACTGGGAGGATTTGTTGCAGGTACTGCTTACATGTTGCAGATGCCGCTGTTTCTGATTCTGGTAGGCCTTATTTATCTGATTGAGGTGGCATCTGTTATTATACAGGTTACGTATTTTAAAAAGACCGGAGGAAAGAGATTCTTTAAGATGGCACCGATCCACCATCATTTTGAATTGTGTGGATGGTCTGAGACAAGAGTTGTGGCAGTTTTCTCCATTATCACAGCAATCCTGTGTATGATTGGTCTGCTGGCACTCTAAGCACATTGAAAGAACGGGGAGAGAACCATGAAGTTAGAAGGAAAACGTGTATTAGTATTTGGCGCCGGTATCAGCGGTATCGGTGCAGCGGATCTGCTCTGTAAAGTGGGAGCTTGTCCGGTGATTTATGATGGAAACGACAAACAGGATCCGGAGGCGATCAAAGCCAGACTGGAACAGCCGGAGAATGTGGATATTATTCTCGGAGAACTGTCTGAAGAGGCGAGAAAAACACTGGATCTGGTAGTGATGAGTCCTGGAGTTCCGACGGATCTTTCGATTGTGCAGACACTTCGCACACAGGGACTTCCGATCTGGGGTGAGGTAGAACTTGCTTATCAGATGGGCAAAGGAAAAGTCCTGGCGATCACAGGAACCAACGGAAAGACAACGACAACTGCCATGCTTGGAAAAATCATGAGTGATTATCTGGACAGTGTCTATGTGGTTGGTAATATTGGAACACCGTATACTTCTGTAGCTCTGGACACAAAAGAAGAGACTGTGACAGTGGCGGAAATCAGCAGCTTCCAGTTAGAGACCATCCAGGACTTCCAGCCTGCAGTCAGCGCAATTTTGAATATCACAGAGGATCATCTGAACCGTCATCATACGATGGAAGAATATATCCGTGTGAAAGAACTGATCACCGGCAACCAGACCAAAGATCAGGTCTGTGTACTGAATTATGAAGATGAGGTGCTGCGAGCCTTCGGGGAAAGCGGACAGGTGAAAGCAAAGGTTGTCTATTTTTCCAGCCTCAGAGAACTTCCACAGGGTATTTTCCTGAGAGGAAAAGAGATTGTTTTAAGAGCCGGAGAAAAAGAATTCGTGATCACGACCACAGACCGCCTGAAGATCCTTGGCCGACATAACCACGAAAATACAATGGCGGCAGCAGCCATGGCATATTATGCAGGTGTTCCGGTGGAAAATATCAAAAAAAGTGTGGAAAACTTTGTGGCAGTAGAGCACCGGATCGAATATGTGACAGAGAAAAATGGAGTGGTATATTATAACGATTCCAAAGGAACCAACCCGGATGCGGCTATCAAAGGAATCCAGGCCATGGACCGTCCGACACTGCTGATCGGTGGAGGATATGACAAACAGTCTTCTTATGACGAGTGGATCGAAGCTTTTGACGGAAAAGTCCGTTTCCTGGTGCTGATCGGTCAGACGAGAGAAAAGATCGAAGAGACCGCCCACAAGTGTGGATTTATGAATACGATTCTGGCTGATAATCTGGAAGAAGCCGTAAAGATCTGTGCCGAAAAAGCAAACAAAGGCGATGCGGTTCTCTTATCACCGGCATGTGCAAGCTGGGGACAGTTCGACAACTACGAACAGCGTGGTCGGATGTTCAAAGAATATGTATACGCCCTGCCGGAGGCAGATGCGTAACGAGAGCCGGAGGGTATGGAGCCTTCAGGTGGAAGAAGGAGGAATCGTACAGGAAGTATTGAGAAAACAGGCAGGTTTCACAAAAAAAGAAATCAGCCGTGCAAAATTCCTTCCTGACGGAATCCGGAAAAATGGTACCCGGTGCAGAGTCACAGAAAAAACTCTGCCCGGTGATATCATAGAGATCCTGTTGGAGACGGAAACACAGACTTCCGCTCATCTGGCAGTCAATACAGAGGTCCTGGATATTCTTTACGAAGACCAGGACCTTTTAGCTGTCAACAAACCGGCAGGTGTGGTCACTCACCCTCAGGGCGGCCACTATGAAGACACCCTGGCAAACCAGGTAAGTGCCTACTATGCTTTTCGGCAGGAGTCTCACACCGTCCGCCCCATCGGCCGCCTGGACAAAGACACCTCTGGTATCGTTCTCTTCGCCAAAAACCAGACCGCAGCCGCCAGACTGCAAAAACAGAGAGAGCGGGGAGAATTACAGAAAACCTATCTTGCCGTGACAGAGATTTCTGTAAAATGGAACGATGATACCCAAAAACATAAGAAAGACATCGAAGAAAAAAACAAAGTGGAAAAATTCCCCGGATGGAGTGAAATCATCCGGCGGATGGAAGAATACGAGACAACGGCAGATCAGGACGGATGGACTAGAATCGACACTTCAATGGCTCCTGATCCTGAAAACCGTCTGCGCATGATTCCTACCCCTCTCGGAAAACCCGCCAGAACCCTCTATAGACCCCTCTGGACCGGCAAAGCCAACCAATGCTTCGCCCTCCACCTGGAAACCGGCAGAACCCACCAAATCCGCCTCCACATGGCAACCTTGAAGTGCCCTCTGCTCGGCGATCCCCTTTACGGCGGAGATCAGACCCAACTCCACCGGGCAGCTCTTCACGCCTACGGAGTCACCCTGTATCAACCCTACACCGGCGAAAAACTCCACCTGACAGCTCCCATCCCGGAAGATATCCGAAACCTGGATCTGGGGTAAAAATACATTTTGGCTTGTATGTCTCGGGATTTTGACATATTCATGTCAAAACACCTCGCG
>OIYE01000392.1_pt1 | contig 39307 bp, 39 predicted proteins | sample 1588091 | NCBI WGS metagenome assembly OIYE01 (sample SAMN03283265) | human gut metagenome | biome: human-associated habitat; material: feces | host: Homo sapiens | place: USA | collected 2013 | reverse complement strand
ACTGACCTCTATTCCTTCGTATATCTTAGAATTTCGTTGTATGTATTCTTCTTTTGTCAGATAAACTTTTTCATCTGAATCTATCATAGTATACATTACTTCATATTCCTTTTTTTCAATATGGTTCATATATTCCACAAGTGTGTCTTCTGGTGATTCCGTTATCGTCCTTTTTAATAAAACACCTCCTGAAACAGCAATTACTGTTATAGCTACTATCAGCCCAAAAATCTTACAAGCGTAAGATTTTTGGATATTTTGCTTTTTTCGTCTATTTTTCATAGATATTCCTTTCTTCTAATTTTTTTGTTTCTTAAATCTTACTCTTGTAATATTTAAAAGTCAAGTCTATTTTCAGGAATTGTATACTCCAGATTCACCATTAGACTATCACACTTTTTCTCCTGCCTTTTAATATGCCGGGACACCGTATCCATAGATATTACTGCTTCCGATACGGTAACTCCGTCTTGCCACTTTATCCCCACTGTTGCCTTCTATGGTATTGACGGTTCCACCGCTGACACTCTCTACAATTCCAACGTGGTCAATCGTCCCATTATTTCCCCAGTCAAAGAAAATAATATCTCCTGCCACCGGGGTATAACTTCCGTCACGGAACCTACCTTTGCTTTCAAACCACTTCACACCGTCCGAACAAAGAGAAAATTTCGGAATGACTCCACTCTGAATATAACCGCTCTGGTCTGCACACCAGGACACAAAGCAGGCACACCACTCTACCCTGCCTCCAAATCCATACCATCTCCAATAAGTCGTTCCGCCTTTTCCTTCCTGCGATGCTGCCACCTGAACGATTGCCTGATTGCCGATACCTGTCGGGATTCTTCCAAATGCATAATACTGAAGCACATGTGGTACATACTGCTTGTCCCCATAACTGCTCCACCCCATTCTCTGTGCCATCATATCAGAAAATTCTGCTGCATTGGCAAGGGTATATCCACCTCTAGCTTTCGCCCATTCCAGATATCCATTTCCATAATTGTAGCTTTGCAATGCCAGTTTAATATTTTCCATATCCAGAGGATTTTTTACTCCTGCACGTTCCAGACAGCTTTTTATTTCCTGCACTCCGCAAGAAATCGAATACTCCGGATCTGTGATTCCATTCGGCTGTTTGGGATATTTTGTATTAAAACTGCCCTCTGAACACTGCATCGGGTCAAGTCCTCTCCCACCGGATTCCTGCATCATAATCGCTTTAATCAATTCCACATATTCACCAATTCCATATTGGTTTGCATACTGCCGAATTAGTGGCTCATATGCTTCTACTTCTGCACTGACAGAAGAAACCGTACTGGAATTATCCCCGCCTGTCATGCAAAGAAATCCACCAAATAAAATGACGATAATCAATATCACCACTGCAATCCAACCGCCTGCGGTCAATCCACTTAACAATGCTTTTATAGCTTCCATCAACGCTTTTATTGCATGTGTTACTGCCTTTGCTGTCGTTTTCACTGCAATCTTTGTATTCTGTGCTGTCTGTCTTGCTGCCTGCACTGCTTTTTCTGCTTTTTTCATGGAATAATGCATTGCCCGGACAGAAACATTTGCTGTCTGCTCCGATGTCTTAATACTGGTCTTTGCCGTCTGTTCTGCAGTCTTGACCGCTTTTCCAGAGGTCTTGATAGTACCTTTTCCAGTATTCTTTACAACCTGTTCCGATGCTCTCCCGGTCTTGATGGTTCTTTTATCCCGTTCAATGGTCTTAATTTTTTTGACAGCAAGTTCTTTTCCCTGCTCCTGTGCCGTTTCTCCGCCTGAAGGCGGTACTGGTCGAATTTCTTCTTTCGGCTGGTAAACTGTTTCTTCGCCTGTCGAAGAAACAGAAGCTTTCTCTTTCTTCCGTTCAATAATCTTTCCTGCCTGTCTGCGTACCTGATGCCCTGTTTCGTGAAAGATGCGGTCAGCATACTTGCTGGCCGCATCTTCTGCATAACCTACCGGATTATTCTCTCTATCACTAGATTTCTCCGTCGATTGCATGATATTTTCTTTTGTTCTGACATAGGACTGCTTAACATGGTCTGTCACTGTAACTGTCTTATCTAATACTTTAATATCCTTATGGACTTGGCGTGTTTTTATCTTACGATCCATCGCTTTTCTCCATTTGAATCTTTATCTAGCGTTCATGATTAGTTTCTTTTTTGCTCACCTGTGGCAGTTCCCGGCAGTATTCCGGGTATTTCATGCGGATTGCTTCATAAAAATATGATGCATAGCCACAATCGAACATCTCGTATGGGGTAGACAGACTTTCTTCTCCCTTCTCCACATATCCATTCCACAAGTTGAAAGCCAGTCTGGTCAATCGTGCCGAACCGCCTGTCTGCCACCCTTCATGCAATGCTTCTGGTTTAATCAAACGCTCTTTAAAATCAAACATGCGATCAACATGATTTCTGGTATCTTCAGAAATTCCCACACAATAGAAAAATGAACTGTAATAACTGTCGTGCTTTCCGCATTTAGCTAACATCTGATAAAAAAACTTTTCGTGTTCCTTTGATGAAAATCTGATTTCTGACATATTTGGCTCCTTTTCCGGCACTAAAAAACGCCACAAATTGTGACGATTTTCAGTGCCTTGCTTTTCATTATTCAAAATATTTTTAATTTTACATTCTTCCCCGGTTGATACTGTCCTCTCCCGGCTTTGTGGTCATCAGTTTATACAACCTTGTATTGGTTGGGAATCTATTGACGAACGGTACAAGCGAACTTCCATATTTCACCAGACCACAACCGGCATCTGCATTTGTGATATATCCCATTTGCTCTGTAGAAATATTCAAAAGTGTCGCCAACTTTGCTCTGTCCGGCTCTGCCTGATTAAGCATCACGATATACTCACTGTTGGAAATCATCGTACTTGCAAGAACAGAATCTAACAGATATTCCACGTTCTGTGTGATTGCTGTCGGGAATGCATTACGCTTACGAAATCTTCGCCATGCAGAGTTAAAAAATGCTCCGGAATACTCATTTTCAAATACTACATGAAACTCGTCTAAAAAAATATGGGTTCGCTTTCCCTGTTTCCAGTTCTCCGTTACCCGGTTCAACATTGCATCAGTGATTACCAGAAGTCCCATGGTCTTTAACTGTTTTCCTAAATCCAGAATGTCGTATACCATGATACGGTTATTCACATCAACATTACTTTCATGTGCAAATGCGTCCAGACTTCCATTGGTAAATAATTCTGATACCAGTGCCAAATCCTGTGCTTCCGGTTCTTCCTGTTCTAAAAATTTTTCACGCAACACCCGCAAAGTCGGCACTGCTCCGCCATGCTGATATTCCTCATAAACTTCTCCCACACATCGGTCAATAATGGAACGTTCCTTTGCATTGATTCCTTTTTTATCCAACTGTTCAAACAGAGATAAAATAAACTGTGACTTCTCAATCACTGGATCACCGCCATCTCCATATCCGTCTACCATATCCATTGCATTGATATGGTCCCGGCTTCCTGCAGCAATGCGAACCACTTCTCCGCCCATTGCTTCAACTAATGATGCATACTCTCGCTCTGGATCACAAATCAGGATATCGTCCTGCGTTGCCAGTGCCAGGAATACAATCTGCATTTTTGCATTAAAGGATTTTCCACTTCCCGGCACACCCAAAAGGAATGAGTTTGGATTCAACAGTTTTTCTTTATTACACATGATTAAGTTATGGGAGATTGCATTTTCTCCACAATAGATACCTCCTGCGTCCATAATCTCCTGCACCCGGAATGGCATCAACACTGCTACACTCTCCGAAGTCAGTGTGCGGACTGCCGGAATCTTCCGGTGTCCGATGGGTAGTGCTGTATTCAGTCCGTCCATCTGCTGAAATTTCAGAACAGAAAACTGGCATAACTTTTTCCGTCCGATTGTCAGAAGTGTTTCCGTATCTGCATCAAGCTGTTTTTTCGATTCTGCCGTATGCACCATAGTCAGTATACCGAACATCATACGCTGGTCACGTGTGGTTAAATCGTCCATGAACTCTTTACTTTCTTTTCTCTGCTGTTCCAAATCATAAGGAATCACTGCGGAAAAGTTATTGTTGGCATTCTGCCGTCTCTGCCAGTTCGTGATATTTGTCTCCACACCAAGCAGACGTTTTTCCACTTCCTGTACTGCTTCATCAGTCGGAACCGGAATCACATCAATGCTCAACATCAGATTTCGATTCATGTCGGTCAGTTCTGCTATCATATCGTCTTTGATGTAAGAAGCATACTCACGAAGAAAAAGTACTCTTCCATAACGATCTCCCATGCGGAAATAATCTTTTTCAAATTCAAAGGTATCCGGACAGATATAATCTTTAAAGCTGTGTCCTTTTCTCATATTCTCCTGAATATCAAAATGGAAACCAGATTCTTCTCCTGTACGGTAAAAATCATGCAGAATCCGTAACTTATCTTCTCCATTTACCTCTGCACATTTGGAACCCAATCTTGCAAAATGACTGTTCAGCTCTGTTGTCACTCGTGCAAAATACGTTCTGGCTTCTTCGATTGTTTTCTTATAGCAGGATACTGTCACATATTTTTCCTGCACCATGCTGTTGGAACTGGTTGCCTTATCTAAAAGCATATTGTTGTACTCTTTCCGATATAAATCCAGTCCGTCCTCCTGCATCGGAATCAGAATTGCTTTTTCAAAATCCACCTTATTCAAGCGGCGATTATTGATCGTTATTTTTGTTGTTCCACCGCAATCGAAAGAATTTAATAAATCCATATATTCCAGGAACATGGTTTCCTTATCTACTTTGCTTGCCACCGCATAGTTGATATCCGTAAATTTATAAGTACGTGCAAATTTATTTCTCCCGATTTTAAATATCCCATCAGACCAGATAGTCTCGATGGGAATTACCTGCTGTACGCTTCTTGGAATTACAAATTTTTCTTTATCCTGCTTGAAAATATTACTCAGCGTTTTTATCATTCTTCTTGCGTCCCTCCTTCTTCAGACTTTCTTTCTCATATTTTTTAATGATTGGTTCTACCGCATCAAAATAAAGATTTTCTGACCGGAACACCAGTTTTTTCGGCATCAGGATTTCTGATTTTATCCATGCCCAGATAAACTGCTCCGCTGTCATTCCATGATATTTTACAAACCCGAACACTACACATGGGGCAGCTCCCAGTACACAAATCCAACTCACTGTTTCCATACTCATGTATGGGTGAAGCAAAAAATAAAGCCCAACGGCAATCCCGCAGGCTAATCCTGAAAAGATAAACTGTCTCAGGGACAATCCGAAAAAGATTGCCTCTGTGTAATCCCTGATTTCCTTGTTAATTTTTACTTCCAAAACGATACACCTCCAAATCGCACATTTGTTATATTTTTCCTGTTCTGTTACACTTTGGGTAAATGAAAGGGGGACTGACCTATGTCAATCACTGTTATGATTTCACTTGTTGTTACCGTTGCTCTATTCCTGATTTCTCTGCTGTTTCGGATTGCTGCCAGATTAAATCTGACCTTACCGCTGTTATACTTCCTTGCTGTTTCCACGATTCTGAATCCATGGGCAGCAAGCCATGAGAAACTAGCATTTGCAATCCTCTATCTGCTGACTGCCTTTTCTGTTCTTAGCTGGATTTCTGCTCTGCGACGCAAGTGGCAGGAACATCAATACTACAAAGCTATGAAAGACGATATGTCCTTCCAGATTTCTCGTGCCAGACAAAGAGGGATTCCATTAGATTCTGTTCATTTCGATTCTCAGGGAAATATGAGATATAATGACAGCAAAGACATTGTAGAATAGGCTCATAACATACAACAGGGTATGTACGGTTTCTTACCATACATACTCTGTTTTTTATAATCCCATCATTTCCCTCACTACCCTGTCTGACATCTTCACCGCACCGACCAGTACAAGCATATTGAAAATCAACTCTCCAATATAGCTCCACACCATAGTGACTACTGCTGCATCTGGATTGACAACTGGCGGTGATGATGCAAACAATGAAAATATAATGCAGGCAAGTACCACGATTGCTCCCTCCAGACACACTGCTGCGTATGACTTCAAAAAACTTCTTCCGATATTCTGACTCGGCTCTCCTGCAAATGAAGATAATGGAATCGGTGCAATCGCTGTGTAAAGATATAATCGAAAAAATCTTCCATATACACTCATAATCATAATAAAGCTCAATACTGTAATGAACAGTCCACCAATTAGCGTCACCGCCCATAGTGGAATACTTTCAAAAAATCCACAATCTTCTACTGTTTCTATGATTTCGTCCGGTAAAACAGTATCTTCCGTTCTTCCAAATCCTGCGGTCTGCATAATCGTACTGATCACTCCTTGTATAATATTGAATAATGCCATCATCAGCTCCAGTCCATACGTGACTACGCCTTTTGCAATCGCAAAACGGATAAAAATTTTCAATGCATGTTCCGGTCTTTTTACCTCTGTAAAACTTCCACAAGTCTTGACCACTCCGACTACAAAGAAAAGCACTAACAAAGCATAGCCGATTGCCTGCAATGCTCCATGGATCTGCACAATCACCTGCCAGATACCGCCACCCTTAAAGGTTTCCGGTGACTGTGTGAGTATCTGCCAGATTTCCGCAAGTTTACTGTTCCAGGTATCCAAAGCATTTTGCAAGTTCTGTACTACCCAGTTATCTGACACGTTCTAAACACCTCCTGTCTTAGTCGGGACGGTGCGACTCCATGTTGGCCTGCACCGTCCCATTTTTTTATTTTTCTATTCTTCTCTTAACCCGTAATCAAATTCAAGATTTCTTTCGCAAATGTAATGATTACACCACCTGCTAATGTTAAAAATCCATTCGCTCTCTGACTTGGATCGTGAGATTTCAGTGATAAACCAACCTGCACAATTCCAAAACCCAGTAAAATCATTCCGATAGCACGAATCAGTCCAAAGATAAACGTGGACAGATTATTGATAACGGTCAGTGGATCGTCTGCCGCAAATACGGTACTTGCTCCTGCTGTCATAATCAGTACCATTGCAACATACACTGCCATGGCACGTTTCATTTTTGCTGTCATTGGCAGCTTCTTCGTTGATTTTGTTGTTTCTTTCTTCTCCTGCTTCTTTCGCATATCTAACTTCATTTTTTGATAGCCTCCTATATATTTTTCTTGGATTTACTGATATTTCTGAATGATTTCTTCCAGATCTTCATCGGATAATAATTCGTAATCGTCTGATTCCAGTGAATCGTCTGTAAACTCTCCTTCCAAGCTGTCTCCCAGTGAGATATTTGCCACCGCCCGGCCAACCGTACCATGCAGATATGGTTTCCCGTTCCCGTCAGTCGTAAGTTCCACATTGGGATGCTTTAAAATATCGAATTTCTCGTCTAAAATTGGTCTTTCTCCACGAATAAAAAGAATCGCATATCGGTTATCCAACATGCGAACTTCATCGGGTGTCATCAGCTCCCGCCCTGTATTCTGATAATTGGTGGAATAGTTTCCGGAATGTCCTGTTGATTTTCCATAGGTGTTCGTGTCAATCGTTGCCTTTCCCAGAAGTTCGCTGACATATTTATGCGTCCCCTGCTCGTTGCCACCCAAATATAAAAATTCGTCACAATTTCCCATAATGCTTTCCCACTGCTTCTCAAACAATGCTTTTAACTGCGCCAGATTCTGCAAAATAATACTGACTGACACTTCTCTGGAACGCATCACAGACAGAATCTTATCGAAGTCATCAGGCAGTGAAACATTTGCGAATTCGTCCATGAGAAAATGCACATGAACCGGAAGTCTCCCGCCATATTTATGGTCTGCCAGATAGAACAACTGCTGAAATAACTGGGTATACAAAATCGACACCAGAAAGTTATAACTGGTGTCGTTGTCCGGAATTAACGCAAATAAAGCCACTTTTCGCTCTCCCAGTGATGTCAGGTCTAAATCGTCCGTTGCGGTCAGTGCTGCCAGACTGGATAAGTTGAATTTCTCAAGTCTTGCGGCTAATGTGATTTGAATGGATTTTAATGTCTTGGCACTACCAGAGTGATAATCTTTGTAATACTTTACTGCGATATGTTCCGGGTTCTTCATTTCCAACCGCTCAAACAATTCATCAAGCGGTGACTGGTACTGGTCATCGTCCTCTCTGACTTCTCCGGCACGTAACATTTCCATTACCATCGGGAAATTCTGTTCTTCTTCCGGTGCTTCATATCTCAGAAAGAAAATCAGTGCCAACAACAGCATAGAAGCTGCGGTATCCCAGAATGGATCGTTAGACTGACTTCCCTTTGGTGTAGTCGCTTTGAATAGGTTCGTTACCAATCTCTGCACATCGTTATCGTCCTTCAGATATACAAACGGGTTATAGCAATGGCTCTTTTCCATGTTGATCAGGTCAAGCACTCTTACCTCATATCCTTTTTCTTCCAGAAGATACCCAGTATCTCTTAGATTTTCTCCTTTTGGATCTAAAACCACAAAAGAAGTATTCGCCTGCATCAGATTCGGCTTTGCAAAAAATCTAGTCTTTCCGGAACCAGAACCGCCAATTACAACCGTCAATACATTTCGCAAATGTTTCCTCATGTTATAACTGATCTGCACATGCATGGTCAGCAACTTATTTTTTGTAAACCGCTTCTCCTTGTATCTGCGATTTATTTTCTTCACATTTCCCCATTTAGCAGAACCATGTTCTTCACCTCGTCGGTAATGTTTCTTGGCAGAAATATAAATCCCGATTCCCATGCCGTAAGACAGCAAAAAAATAAGGACAGTTTTTACACTGTCCCCACATAACCGAATGGAAAACGGATGGTTCATTGCTTCCGGGACTCCATCCAGAATCCCCATAAGACCAGACGAAAGATAAGGTGCGACAAGTAACGCAAACCAGATAACCGGGATAATTCCAATTACCGCCAACATCAGACTGCTCTGCTCATCATCGTTCTTCATGGCTTCTGCGTCCTCGCTTTTCCTTCTCCGACGGTACTTCGATTTTCTCAATGACTTTCATTAAAACGTCATCGACAAGCTCCGTATCTTTTCCCTCTTTCAGCATCTGATTCCGCTTGTCCTTTAGGGAATGGAACACTACGCCACTCTCATATTTATCCAGTTCTAACGTAATCGTATCACTGCTCATTTTGCATTCTCCTTTCCCGAATTTTTCTAGCGTGCTTCTTTTCTATGTTGTCCTCTGGATTTCTGTTCTTTCTTTTCAGGCTCTGGATTTTCTTTCTTATCTTTCACATTTTCAGAACTGTCTTGCCCGTTTTTTTCAGCCTCTGACTGTCGGTAAGTTGCATTCCGATTCTGATCCAGTACCTTTGCCATTCTTGCAGAAATTGTATTCGCTGCATCTCTGGCTCTGGAAAGTTCCACTCTCACTTCCTGAGTCTCCATTTTTTCAAAAAACTCTGGTGCATGTAAAAAATTATATCGACTGGTATCCATTCCATATTTTTTACACAACATATAAGACGCACACGATACATGAAATGCATCTTCATTTTTATCATAGTGTGGATTTCCATCCGCATATCCGGCAAATACCAATTCCGGCACAAGATTCTGAAAGATTTCCTGTGCACTCATCCCTTTTCTTACATAAATACAACCTTCTTCCGGTTTAAAAAATGCTCCTTTTTCATCCGGCATCTGTTCTGGTTCTGCTGCAACAATATTTACCGGAGGGGTACTGACTAACGCCCGGATTAAATCATGTTCTTCATATTCTGACTTTTGAATTGTAGTATCGGACATTGTTGTCTGAGAAATATCATATAGCTTTTTCGCATTATAATAATTTCCAACTGTACCATCTTCACGCTTATATGTTTTTCCTGGCTCTAAAATCAGAACTGGATTCTGTCGTTCCATACGTTTTAAATAAAATCCATGATCTCTCCAGTATCCATAGTCACCTAATTTCTGTGCATCTGGTCTTTGTGCCAGAATCAGAAGTGCATTATTGGTAGTATATCGATCAAAGGTACTCTGTACATCCAGATACTTCTGCAGCATTTTCCCATCCGTTGCCACTTGTGCGGTTACCTGCTCTGACAACTCATAGCAGCGATTCCTGTTATTTTTGCTTTCCGCAATAAATGCCTGTACCTTTTCATCCTGTGGTACAGCCGATGCATTTAATAAAGAATCAAAACTATTATCCATAAAATTTACCTCTCTTTCCCTTTCCTTGGTTTTCGTTTCTGTTGTGGCTGCTGGTGGCGAATCTGATTCGGGTCTTTATTTCCCTGATTTCTCACCGGATCATTTCTATTCTCACGCCGCTCCGCTTCTTTCTTCCTTGCATTCTGTATTTCCCGAAGTTCCTTTCTGACCGATGGTTTCTCTGGTTTTTCCGGGGTAAATAACTTAGAAGTACCCTCTGCGGTTTTCTCTTGCTTCTTTGAGGTAGGCTCGGACAGACGGGATTTGGTCGTCTTTGCCAAAGAGGGGTTTTGCTCCTTACCCTCTTTCTTCACCGACTCTCCAAACAACTCGTCCATAAGCTGATCCTCCTTGGATTTCTGCGGATAATCTTTTTCCGGCTCTGCCTGTCCCTGTTTTTCTTGCTGAACCTGTACTTTTTCCGGCTTCTTTTCCTGCTTCTCTGATTTTCCGGCTTTTGCTTTTTCTGCACGTGTCCGCTCAATTTCCGTCTTAATCTTCGCTGCTTCTGTTACAGATGCAAACTGGAATCTATCTACGATACGGTTGATTCTTGGTGCATCTTCTTCCTTTACAATCACATCTACCAGTCCGTCACTGCTTCCTTTGGGATTTCGGACTGCACAATATAACACGCCATATCGCTTTGCTTCCTGCACGAATTGTTTCAGATCACTTTCTTTCACCGAAAATACCGTCAGTGGTCTACCTGATTTAACCAATGTTTCAAGTCTTACTCTGCCTTTTGTCTTTTTCTTCTCTTTTAAGACTGTATACAGCATCACTGCCAGATGCTTCGCACCTGTACCACTGATCTTCAATGCTGCTTCACCGACTTCCAACGACATTCGTACCACCTGGTCAGCGGCTTCGCCTGATGTGTTCATGGCTTTGTTCCTCCTTCTTCTCTTTTTCTTCCCGCACCGTCTTAAATTTTTCTTCGATTACCTTGGAACGTGCGGCGATTCCATCGCAAAGTGCTGCCTCCTTTCTGAGCGTTCCAATTTTCTCTGTCAGAACTTTTATCTGCTCTTTCATTTCCTCTATTTCTTCTTCCGGTCTGTCTGCCCGGATCTTATAACGCAGGTGCTTCCGCTCCCCCACACACTGCTCCGTTTTCTTCTGCAAACTTTCTTTCAACGAAAAAAGCTGCTCTGCCGTATCTATGTGATAATGGCAGAGCAGCTTCGTCTCTTTTGAAATGGTATTTAGTTTTAATAAATCTTCCCGGAACAATACATGCACCTGTTTAGCAGATATTGACGGGCGATTCTTCGGTAGGATTCCTAAAAGATAACAGTAATGCAGATACAATCCCCGAAGTCCTCCGATTTTTCTTGTCTGCTTGAAGTTGCCGGATACCCGAATCCGGTAATGCCTCTGAACCGGAAATTTCTTCTCGGCAGGTAATTCATTTTCTTCCAGAATCCGAACCCTGATTGCTTCCAGTGAATAATTCTCTCCAAAATTCCGCTTTAACTTCAGACCACGCTCGCGCCCTTCCGGACGAATGGTAATGTCTTTCCCGAACTTAAAAGAATATCCTTTTTCCCGCAAATAAAAAAAGAACTGTTTTTCAGTCCTCGCCTTTCGGATTGCCTCGTCAACATCTGACTTTACCATGCTGTGATAACTCGGCTTCCCATCCTGTTCTGCTTGCCACTCGGCATAATGTTTTCCTTTTCCCTGTTCTGGCTGCCTCACAACCGATAACTGGTATTCTTTACATAAACGGTCTGACACCATCCGCATATTCCGGTAATCCTGATTTGTCCTGTGGTATCTTTTCCCGTCAAGGAATGAAACAGAGTTCACCACAAAATGATTGTGTAAATGATTTGCCTTATCCAAATGAGTTGCAATCAGCACTTGATACTGACCACCCCACAATTCTTCTGCCAGCTTCTTTCCAATCTCATGTGCCATTGCCGGATTACATTCTCCCGGTGCAAAAGACTGGTATCCATGAAATGCTACAATCCCACCCTCCTTTCCAAAACGCTTTTTCACTGCAATCATTTCTTCTCTGGCAGTTGTCGGTGCACAATTAACTCCGGATACATACTGTTCCATCAGTTCTTCCGCTTCTCCGGCAAGTTCCATTTCCATAGATTCAGATTGTCCCCGTCTGGTCTTTTCTGCATTTACCGCATAGGTAATTACATCATTAAGCCCCTGTAATTGCCCGGTTTCATTTTCTGAAATCAGTTCTTGGTTCGTCTGTTCTTTGGTCTTATCTGGATTTTCCGCATAATTGATTACTTTTCCAATCCAACCTTTGATGCTCCAGATTGATGTCACTGCCATGATTCGTTTTTCTCCGGAAGTATTACTGCTTCTGTAATCTTACGGACCGCTTCATTGAACTTCCACACTTCCTGATCGTAACGCTGCACATCTATCACATTTAACACATGTGCTTTCTGTGCGATCTGATTTAAGTTATTTCCAATCTTATGCAGCTCCCGCATCATAGAATAATAATCTGGCGGCGGTGCGTCTCTTGGAACAACACCAGAAATCAACTGTCTCAGGTAAGCTTCCCGGTTCAGTCCGCTTCTCTTTACTTTCTTATCCAATGCCTCTGCTTCTTTTTTGTTCAATCGGAAAAGGATTGCTACATTACGTTTTCTCAACGCTCCATCTCCTTTACTTTTTGTATAGAATCTGGTTCCTGGCGAATCTGGTGTTTTTCTTTATCATAACTGTAAACTCTGTCTGAGAGAACCTCCTGCCGTTCCACTTCATTTTTATTTACTTCCCGTACCATTTCACCAAGCATTTTCGGTTCCATCTCTCCATTATCCGGAACAATCAGAACTTCATGCACAGATGACGGTAAAACATAAAATCCTTCTGGGAAAAACTGTTCCAGCTTATTTAAAACTTCCGGCTGCGTGATCATAGATGCCCCGTATTGCTTTTCTACATTCGTAAGTGCATACAGCATATCATGTGAACGAAGTCCAAAATCAACATTTTCATCTAACAGGTTTGTTGCATGTCCTTCTTCATTAAAAATACTCAACAACATTTCGTCCATTGACTGAAGAATCGGTGTATTTACAGGCTGTATATTTGCTCTGGCCTGCTGGAACATTTCCTTTGCATCCACATTCCACATCTTAAGATGTTCATTTTTCACCTTCATAGTCGCTTTTCCATCGTTAGACTCTACCGGAAAATCCACATAACAGATAGCCGACAGATCTTCCATATTTTCATGAGGCATTTCCTGTAACATTCGTTTGTTTGCCTGGGTGTTCACAAGCATCACTGCCAGATGCTCCTTCACTGAATCATAATCCATTGGGTTGATACCACAGTCCACAAACGGGGCATTGCCTGCTTCTTCCATGCATCTTGCAATTTCATTCATCACTTTCTCAACGGGTTCACCCAAACGTATTTCATTGAAGAACGGTTCTACATAGACAACTGGGCACACATTTTCTTCCTGCAGTCTTACCTGGACTCCTACCATCTGGACTCCATTATTTTTATTCATCTGCATTACCTGAAATTCTGCATTCTCATATTTAGCTGGGAGAAAATTCCGGATGTCCTTTGCTACACCTTCCGCAAACACCTTTTCTGCAATCATTTCTTTTGCAATCATTTCTTCAGTTCTCCCTTCTTCTTGTTCATTTTCTTTAAATATTCCTGATACCGTTTTTCTGCTTTCTTCTTGTCTTTCACGGATACTTCAACCTGCATCTTGTATCTCCTTTCTTTTCGTCTACTGAATCTTGTTAATCTGCAACAGGCACATCATCACAACTCCTATGATGCCACCTACTAATACTCCACAAATAAACTTCAACATTGTTACTTTCTCCTTTTCCATTTTCTGAAGGTTTCAGGGATTCTCCCTGACAAGCTGCCGCCGGACTGACAGACAGGAAACCTGTATGGCAATCCAAAGGCGTTGCTTGCTGGTATTGTGTATTCTTCTGCACCCGTCTCACTGTTCCGGGTATCAGAAGATTTACTTGCCGAAAAAACAATTGCTTTTTTTATTTTTTCAGTTCACAAATCCCGCAAGTTTCACACAAATATTCACAATCTATACATCGTACATTTTCATCAGTTGCCATGCATTCTTCACTCACCGGACAATACTTTTGACAACTTTCACACTGCTCCGTACAGCCTTCTTCTGACACTTTCTCAGCAATAATTCCAAGTAATTCATTCTGTTCTTTTTCTTCTTTCAACTGTGTTTCCAGAAAAATTTTCAATAGATCTTCACTGTCCACATCGTCTTCCATCGTCAAAATCAGCTCTTTCTTATACACGACATTCAGCTCATATCTTGCAATTTTCATATCTTTTTTCACCTTCTATCTCTCATATTTTTCATGACCAGACATACTCTTTTTCGTGTTTTTTTCTCGCTTTGTAATTGCCAGATTTAGCTTGATGCAGAGCTGATCATTGTAATCTTTTCCTTGTTTTGGTGGTACATCTTTTACCTGATATTGCTTCGAAAGTACTGTAGAAATTGCTTTTGTGGCAAGTCTTCCAATACGGTCATTATCCAAATGAAATACGATTGTCTTCACCTCTGGATGCATTTTTAGTGCTCTTGCCAACACTGCGGGGACTTTACTTTTTTCAATTTCTTTTGCTGGCTGATAGACACCTGCCAGTGACAATAAATGTTCTCTTCTCCACTCCTTCCCGTCCAATTTCTGCAGTGTCGCATAAGATAACAAATCAATGGCTGACTCAAACAGATGCACCGTATCACATGATCTTTCTGTGAAAATGGAAAAAGAATAATTCTTATCGCTTCCATTTGCTTCTCCGATAAAACTGGTTCCGGTTCCCCTAATGGCTGCATATTTCGGATTATCCTTCTCATCCATCCCTACAAACACCGCGTTGTGATGAAATGCACTTTCATAAACTCTTCCGGACTCTAAGCAAAACTGAATGATTTCCTTATCAATCCCACGTCCTGAAAGATACGCAATCACTTTTTGATCATCTTGATTTTTCTTTGGCAACAATAACTGTTTCTCCATCGGAACATTCTCAGATACCGAAAGAGGCGGCTGAATATTTGCCCGTTCTGCAAGCAATTCAACCGCCTCTAAAAAACTATATCCTCTTACTTTGATCAGATAATCCAGTGCTGATCTGCCACCGGTTCTCTGACTCCACCACATCCATTTCCCATTTGATATTTTCAAACTGTCGTGTGTTCTGGTAGTGTAGGTATTACCAGAAAAGTGAACCAATTCGTATGGTTCATAATTTTTCAGGTATGTGAGCAAGTCCATCCGCTTGACCTCCTGCACGACTGATGGTGGTATATATGGCATAATTTTCATCTCCTTTCCTGCCTTAGATTGATATTATTGGGGATAATACCCAGGCATGAAAATAGCCAGGTGATTCCTTGAGTTGGAACCAACTGGCTATGTATTCATAGATTATTTATCCTCTTTCCCACCATCTCTTTTCTTTTTTCACCTTATACTTTTCTCCATATTTTTCATAATACATTCTTCGCAATTGCTTGTCTTTCATAACATCTTTTGCTAATTTCCATGTCAACATAGATTGTATTCCTTTATTATTTTTATCTATTTCTGGAAAACACTTCTTGATTGTCTCGACATCGCAACTCCAAATCGCTGTATTAATTTTTTTGTACAGCTGATCCTCTTCCTCATCTTCTTCATATGCATCAATCAATTCTGGATGTTCATCATAATATTGCGCTCTACTTTCCATTTCCTCCATACAACGTTCTACATACTCTTCAGAATTTACATATACTTCATGATACCAGATGTCATCTAAATAATTCTTTATCCATTCATTATCTATTTTTGCGCTTTTAACAATCTGATCAAATATCCTCATCATTCGATTTATAAATATCGTCATTCCATGCATTAGTTGAATTTTTGTGCGATATTCATCTTGTCTTTCCATTTGTCCTCTACTAACCAACTCAAAAAGTCTGGCGCATTCATTTACTATATCAAAATGTTTCATTGCCTCATATTCTTCTTGCGATATAATATTATCCAAAACCAAACTTTCAAATGGAATACCTTTATATTGGCTTAGTATTTCATTATAATAAATCATCGGAATATCCATCAAATTCTTGAAATTTTTATCCTTCTTCTCATCTTCTATTTTCTCAAAATCAATATTTCGTAATGAATCAAAAAATTCAGATATTTCTTTTGTTTCCTTAATCGGCAAAAAATAATATCCCACATATTCTTCTCTAACTCGATATTCATTAATATTCAATATTAAACGCTTATATAATCTGTCTATAGACATATACAATGGATTTAATAACATTTGTTTATATCGTACTTTTCGCTTCTTATCCATTCTTGCATTTATATTTTCTATATATACTGTAACTAATGCCGAAGTAATAATTCCTGTAGACAACCCTACAACTATATTTTTTACATCATTGTAACTTTCGGGCATCCAACAAGATCCAATTAATGCTCCTATAGCTACTACTACAAGAATGTTTATTGCAACATACAACATATTAACTTTTTCCTGAAGTATATTCAGTTTTTTACTCAAAAATTTTATTACCTTTCTTATTTTTTTCATATGTCTATTTTCCATCATCATTCCGAATCTCATCAATAATCCGACCAATATTACATGTAATCTGCCCTTTACACTGATGAATATCCTCATTGATTTTCTTTTCCTGTTCAATAGCAATCTCTATATTTTTCGCCAGTTCTCCAATCGCAGCATTTTTCTTCGGATTGATTCCTGTTCTGGCAAGTAACAACTTATAGATAAATGTCTGATGTCCATCTTTTTCATTCTGGATAATCTGTTCAGCATTTGGCTCAATATCATCTTCGTATGAATTTTCATAATGTAACAACAGAAATAATTCAAATGCCGGATTACTAACCGCTAATATATTCTTCTTTTCACCTTCAGCTACCAATTCATCATAATCAAGTACCTTCTCTTCAAAAATGTCTCCATCAAATACAACAATCATCTTATCCCGTTCTTTATCAAACGCTATTTCTGGATTTTCTTTCTGATTTTCTGCAAACTCAATCAAACGTCTTGGAAATGAAATGTCCCTGTCTCCCTCTGTTTTTTCAAGTAACCGGATATCGATCAATGGATGAATATTTAACTCTTTTCGGATATCAATTAACTTTTTGAAATACCATGTTTCAGTATTTGCACCCTCACATATGAAAAAGTACTTACGATAAGGCTCAATCTGTTCTTCTTCATCTGTAGTTCTACTATTCCAATTCGTATAACTTCTTACTGGAGCCAAGGCTACTCCTCCTCTCTAAAGTCAAATGTTGAAAATACTGGTATCGCACCATACCTGCCTTCCAGATATGCCTTGCTCAACACTTTATCGTATCTCTCCTTGAAACGATCTAAGGAATAAATAGAGCTTGCATTTTCTGCATTTCTTTCTACAAACCAGATTTCATCCCTTCTAAAAATAGCCTGATCCATAATAGATGATTCATGTGTGGTAAACAATAATTGCATTCGCTGCTCATCATGTAACTGCATAAATAATTGCAAAAATCTTTCTGTCAGCTTCGGATGTAAGCTTCTCTCCAATTCATCCACAACATAAAGAACATCTTCTCGTTTATTCAACAGCATATCCATCAAATCGAATAATCTTCTTGTTCCATCAGACTCTTCATCAAAACCGAACTCATAAAATGACTTATTATGATGCAACCGAATTGTTGTGACCTTCGGTTCAGAATGTCCTTCAACTTCGATATTAAAGAAAGTTTCCTTCGACCTCATCGTCATTCTGAATGATGGTTCTTCCTGCTCTTCCATTCTATTTTTTACATGCTGCATCATCTTATCAAATACTGATTTCGGCAATGCATTTGATAACTCATCCAATGTGATTTCTTCAATTTTCACCTGGCTGATACCCGTATCAAATGTTTTGATCAATTTGTTAATCAGCTTCAGCGAATTATCATCATAATAATATTCCAAATCAATCAATGGCGTATCCGGTGTGATAATCGAAATATGATTCTGAATCCAATCATATACATCCCGGAAGAACAATAATTTAGATCGTGTGCTATATTTTTTTCCACGATTCATTTCTGTCAGGAACAAAGATGTTTCATTTCCTTCAAAATCATCTGCATAGGTTTCAAATTTATTTTTTTCTGTGTTTGTCAGCGTAATGCCATCATTTAACACCGGACGTTTACTTCCTTCTCGTTCAAAGAGACATTTTGCTGAACCGTTCTGATATAATTCATATAACCATTCTCCGGTTACTTTTCGTCTGCTTAAAACTGCAGAAAAACCATAGGCATAAAATTTGTCACCTACAGTAATCTGAATTTCAAAACTACTTTCTCGTTCCTTATTCTCCTGCCGATTCTTACAAAACATCTGTGTAGCTTCTATCGGAATACCATTGCAGACACTATCTTTAAAAAATTTAAAGAACAATGCCAGATTGGTCTTTCCAGATGCATTTGCTCCATAAACGACTGCATATTTTAATAACTGGGTACTTTTTATCTTTAACCTGTGATTTGCATTTGTTCGTATTTTATTTGAGGAAATCATTGTCAGCTCTGCTGCTTTATCAAAAGATTTAAAATTTTCAACACTTACTTTTACTAACATTCTTATACACCTCCACCTTTATTATATGTTTTACTCTTCTCTCAGTCAATGTAAATTTTATTATTTAGAGATTTTTTCGTTATATATTGTTTCTTTTTCTATTTTTAACAATTTTATTTTGAGTTATGCATATAATATCAATGTATAAGTCAGCTTTTTGTAGCGACACTATTTTACTAATGCCGCTACATGAAATATTACAATAAATAAAAACTTCTAATTCTTTTTTCTTCTATCTCTCCCAATCCATCCTTCCTGTCACATTCAACATCTTTTCTTCTCGGAAGCTGAGCATCTTTCTATTAGTTCCACCGACAATGATATGATCCAGCAATTCTATCCCCAGTAGCTGTCCGCACTTCTGCAGCTTTCTCGTAACAATCATATCCTCTTTTGACGGTTTCACATTGCCACTGGGATGATTATGAAGTCCAATGATTGCAGAAGCATTTGCCAGAATACTGCTCTTAAAAACTTCTCTGGGAATTACCAAAGATGCATTGATTGTTCCAACACTGACCAGATTCATATTGATTACCTGTCCATTATTTTTCATATTCAGGATGCAAAATACTTCTCTGTCATATTGCGATAACTCCTTCGCCATCAATTCTACAACAGCCTGTGGACTGTCCAACGTCTGCTCACTATAAAGAGACGGCTCTTTTACCAGACGGATATTCACAACTTCCAATTCATTCTCCATCCTTCTGATCTCCTTTTGGAAATTCTACAACCAAAAAAATATTACTCTCTGAAGATTCCACATATGATTTCAATTGTGATAATGTCATTTTCAAATATTTAGGTTGTTCCACCATAATCTGCTCCTTTCGTTTCTTCCTTTACTTCTTTTTTCCCTGACAAATAGCTTATCACTTTGTTTGCCTTAATGCTTTTCTGCAACTCACTGATAATGCACAGATCTGCTACATTCACTCCCGGCAAAGCAAGCATTTCATCCATCGCCATATTGACAATCTCTTTTTCCGTTCCGTATCCGGCATCAAATAAACGCTGTAATACTTTTATTGCTTTCTGATTTTTTCCCATTTCATCATCAAAGGGCAGATTATCGCCGCCCTCTGTTTTACTCCTCCTCTTCTTTCTTTTCTTCAATTCCTAATCTCTTAACCTGTTTCTTTTTATTCCAGATACGAACTCCTGTGATTCCGGCTGCTGATAATACCAGAATGGCTATCCATAAAATTGCATTTGCAGTGTCTCCTGTTTTCGGAGGGTTACTGGTTTTTGTAGTAGTACCCGGTGTCTCTGGGGTTGGTGTTTCCGGTACTTCTTTGATGGTTACAGTCTGACCTTCATCGTTGATATCCTTATGCTCTGTTACCTTTTTCGGTTCTTCCGGATTTGTCATATCATACAGTTCTTCAAAGGTTACAAGCTGCTTTCCTCCAAGCGTGCTGCCGTTGAAAGTAAACTCAATCTGCACTTCCATGTTTTCCTTGTCCGCTGTAAATTCATAATCATTGGTAACCTCTTTGCCATCAATGAGCAACTTGGCATTTTCTGCCTTAACCATCTGCCAACCGGACAACTTATAGTTCGTACCAATTTCCAATCCCTCTAAAGTAACCGTATCCACAATCGTCAGATCTTTTCCGGCTTCCACCTCTTTCTTACCGTTCTTATCCGTTGCTGTGGTATGAATCGAAATCTTTCGCTCCGTAATCAGGACGGTCTGACCTTCATCGTCAATGTCCTTATGCTCTGCAACTTTTACAGGTTCTTCCGGATTCTTCAGATCATATAATTCTTCAAATGTAACCAGATTCTGTCCGCCAAGTTCTGATGCATCAAACGTATAAGAAATCTCTACTTTCATTTTCTCGCTGTCAGCAACAAAAGTGTAATCACTCTCCACACGCTTTCCATCAATGAGCAGTTCTGCATTTTCCTCTTTCAGCATCTGCCAGCCTTTTAACTGGTACTTTCTGCCTTCTTCCAGACCGTCCAGAGTAACTGTATCCACAATCGTTACTTTCTTTCCTGCAACAATTACTTTTTCGCCTGTTTTCTTGTCTGTTGCAGTTGTATGAATGGTAATCTCTTTTTCATACTCATCAGTCAGTGTTCCAAGGTCGATAGTTACTTTATTTCTGCTCACAACAACTTCAAATGCCGGAATCAGCTTCATGCCTTTGTTGGATTCACAAGATAACTCCTCAATCTCATAAGTGTCATAAAGTAATGCACCTTTGCTATCGTCCGGCTCAGAAATTCCGAACCAGATACCGTCCTCACTGGATGTTCCGGCATTTGTATTTTTCTTATGAGACGCCCAATCGGAAGCAGTTGAAAACTGACCGTTTTTATCTGTTACTACGATATGGCTCTCTCCGGTTGTTTTGCTCGTAATCTTAAAAGGAACATTGGCAAGTCTCTTATGTGTGCCTGCTCCAATCTTTACTCCCTCCAAATCTCCACGTTTAATCTGGTTGTAAATGGAATGGCTTTCGCCTGTTAAATCCACTATTTTTCCATTTTCCGTAATCGAAAATTCAATCGCTTTTGCCCCGTCAGTCAGATAACCTTCCGGTGCTTTGGTTTCTTCCAGTTTGTATTTACCATATGGAAGTAAATCTGCCGATGTTGTTGCTACTCCGTCAATTCCTGTCTGAATTGTCTTAACTGTCTCATTTTTCTTGTACAGTTTTCCTTCTACCAGAACCGGATTCTCGTTCAGAGAAATAATTGCAAATGCTGCATCTTTTAATGTGGCACTTCCCTGTGCCTTAGTGTCTTTTGTCTCCATATCACGTTTCTGAATCTTCACACCACCTCGGATTACCTGATCAGATACGGAATACTGGTTGCTTCCGGAAAGAACTGCAAGTTCTCCGTCCTCTGTGATCTGTGTCAGATACATTCCTTTGATCTGCTCTGTACTGTCCCCTGCCTGCATATAAGCTCCGTCCAGTAAATATCCGTCTGGTGCTTTGGTTTCTTCAACAGTCAGTGTTCCAAGTGGCAATGCGCTTTTTTCATTCTGGGTGTAAAATGTATCTCCTGATACTTTGTAAGCATCTGCCAGTTTTGTCACATAATGAACAGTTCCATTACTGTCTTTTTCAGCTACCGTCTTTGTAACCCAGGTACGTGTTGCTCTCTCTGGTAAATTGTCTTTTGTATAAAGTCCGTCATAATAATGCCAGGTAAATTCTGCTCCTGTCAGTGCTGCATTACCCTGTGCGGTTGCTTTTCCCGTCTCCATATCAATCTTGAACAGGTCTACCAGTGTCTCTGTCACTTTCGGAACATCGGAAACATTTAATACGGCTGTTTTTCCGGCTTCAACCTTCAGACTGTGTACTGTCGTATCCAGCTTATATCCCTTCGGTGCAGAAAGCTCTTTGATGTAAACATTCCATGCAGTCACTTCAACCTCATTTGTCTCACCATTCTCATTTGTTGTAAGTGTTCCAATCTGATTGCTGCAATTCTGGTCTAAAAATATGCCAAAGGTTGCTCCAACAATGGAATACATCGCATTTCCATTTGTGACAATCTCATTTGCAGTTGTCTTTTTTACCTTCGCATTTCCGACATTCAGTTCTGCCCAAAACTGTCCAAGATCCTGTCCTTCACCAGTATAGATATATCCGCCACATTTATAGCGACCTTTGTTTGCCTGTACAAATGCTCTCGCTCCTGCATACACTTCATTCTGAATATCCTGTGAAATCTCAGAATATGCAGCTCTGACATTATCGCACTTCCAGCCCAACTGTTCACTGAGTCTCTGCCATACTACACACTGTTCCAGCAGATATCCCTGATTTGCATTCAGGTTACTATGACTGCCTCTATACTGCTTTACATACTCCAGTGACAATGCCACATCTTCGATCTGTGCAGCACTCATGCTAGCACTTGCATCGTGTCTAGTTTTATACCCATTTTTGAATCCGGTGTTAATATCTACACAATAGGCTGTTTCGCCCTCTACTCGCATGTGACCTTCATTGAATGTAGAATGAATGGTTCCATCATTCATCACATGTTCAATATATCCGACTCTCTCTGAGGATTCCGTCCAATACTGTGTTTCCGCTGCTTGAACCGATGTGATCGGTAATGCAGTTAAAATCGTGGTCAGGGCAAGAATCCCTGTACACACTCGTTTCCATATCTTCTTCATTTTCTACAATTCCTTTCTTTTCAATCAAAAAAGACGTCCATCTGGAACGCCTGTTGTTGCTTTATGCTGTTTACTCCCTGCTATCATGCAGGGTATTGGAATCTCTGACCTGCCGAAAGAGAAGAGGTCCCCGGCTCCTTATTGTCTTTTCGGCTGGTAATCTGCTGGTAAACCAAAGGGGTAGGGTGTGGGGAGGGGAAAACAGAAAAAGGCTGATTTCTCATTGACCACCAACGGATAGACTTTTCCCTTGGTGTCAAAATGCCTATCGTTCCCTGCTTTTTTCCCGTTTCCGGTATAATTCCAGTGCTTTGATAATGGTTTCTTCCATTTTCTGCTGTGTAGTTCCCGATGGAAAGTATTTTTTCAGTCGGTTCTTCGGGATTTTCCACTGCTCTACCTGATTTGGCTTCTCTTCTGACATAATCGACAGCAAAACATCTTCATTCAACCTGCCCTCTGCTGAAAATTTGCGGATTTTAATTGCCTGTGCATGACTTGGGGTACAAGCCTCCGACTCCATGGTGTCGTACAATATCTCCTGTTCCTCTTTCGGCAAATAAGACAGCTCCACCGCCGGACGCATAGAAATCTTTTTATCATCGACCATTTCAAGAATTTCCGGGATAAGTTCTGTAAGGCGGATATATCGACGGATTGTCTCTCGACTTTCTCCTGCTTCTTGTGCCAAAATTTCATTTGTCCGAAACTTTGACACCAGTGGTGTCGAAGTTAAATCTGTTCTCTTTCCTTGTCTATTCATGGCATCAAGTTTCATTTTATAAGCAAATGCCTTTTCGGATGGTAAGATTTCTTCTCGCTGAAGATTGCTGTCAACCATGACAATAACTGCTTGGTCATCACTAAGATTTCTTACAATACATGGCATTGTCTCTTTTCCAGCCAGTTCACTTGCCATTTTTCTGCGGTGTCCGGAAATCATTTCATACCCGCCCGTTGGTTTCTCCCTAACAAGTGCAGGCACTAATACACCATGATCACGAACACTCTCAATTGTTTCCAACATCTTATCGTCCATCTTTACCTTAAACGGATGATTCGGAAAATCTGTAATTTCATAAATAGAAATATCTTTTACATATTCCTGATTCTTCTGGTCTCTTTCTTCTTGCGTACTAAAAAGGTCATCGACTGAGGGAAGATTCATGTTTATTTCTCTGTTTTTCGCCACATTGAATCACCTCCCTCGTAAATTCTGCATACGCCTTTGCAACAGTTCCATTCTTGTCATACTCATAAATGCTCTGTCCTGCTGCACTGCTTTCTGCTGCTGTAATAGCCAGCGGAATAACCGTTTTAAAAATTCGGATATGTTTCCCGTAATTTTCTCGAAGGCTATCCTCTGTTGTTCTTGCAAGTTTTGTCCTCACATCTGCAAGTGTCAGTAGGACTCCATCAATCTTCAGATTAGGATTTAGCTGCCTTTGTACCTTGCCGATTGTTTTCATTAACTGCGTCATGCCCTTTAATGGAAGATAATGAGCCTGCACCGGAACGATTACACTGTCTGCGGCAGCTAATGCATTGATGGTCAACATTCCCAGACTAGGCATACAATCAATCAGGATATAATCATAATCCTTTTTCAAATCTGCCAGATACAGCTTTAAAGTCTGCTCTCTGCTCATGGCATTTACCAGTGAGATTTCCATGCCCGATAATTCAATGTTGGTCGGAATAATATCTACTCCTTCTTCATGGTGCAAAATGCCTTCATTATACACAAATGGTTCATCTTGTAATATCTTCTTCATTTGTGTTGCCAATGTAACCGGAAGATTATCTGCATCGGTCCATCCTAATGCAGTTGTTAAATCACCTTGCGGATCAGCATCGACCAATAATACTTTTCGCCCCTGATGTGCAAGACCGATTCCCAGATTTAATGTAGTTGTGGTCTTGGCTGTTCCTCCCTTCTGATTTGCAAGGGCAATTACTTTACACTTGATCATATGGTTTCCTCCTTCCTCGAAAAATTTAATAGCCAATCCTTTTTTCGGGACTGGCTATGTATAAAAATGGGCATGAAAAAACCGACTGATTCTTGGTGAACCAATCGGCTATGTATCATTATCCTTTCCACAAGCTTGTTGTTAATTCATCAAACTTTGTAGCTGAAGAAGTTTGCAATACGCTTATTAATGCTTTTAATGTTTTACATAATTGTTCAAATTTTTCCTTATCCGAAATATACTCATTTATTTCTTCAATTTTTATTTGACTTCCTAATATAGTTAATATACTATTCACAAATTTTTTCCATTTATTTTTTATCGACTCCAAACTATCTTGTGCAGCAACTTCTGACAACGCAATTGTTTTTTTATCAACTTTAAAATCAACAATTGAATCCAAACATTCTGCTATTATTGCAATTAAAAACATTTTAAACTTCAAATTTCTAAAAAAGGCGAGTTTTGCTATTTCATCATCTTTTAGCTCTTCCTTTTTTGACGTCATATCTTTGATTTCATATTTTACTTCATCAACAGCCTGCGCTAAGGAATATACTAACAATAGATGCCTTGCTCTTTTATCTTCAAAAACAGATCTATACAGATAATTGTTTTTAAATATATTATTTTTTCCTCTATTTGCCTCAGAATAATTTCCTTCAAACGCTAACGTCGGCTGTGCTATTGTATATATTCCAAAAGAATCTGTTGTATCATCGAATCCTCTTTTTAATGAATATTCCTTTCCATATTTTTTAAATTCTTCCTTTAAACAAAGCTGTATTGGATCATTACTATAACGATCCCACGAAGTAATTTCATTCTGTGTATTATTTGATTTTACAATTTTAGGAATCAAATTAATATCATTGCATTTTATTACCCTACACAAAACTTTCACATCTTCTAAATTACTTTTCTTAGAGTCCTCTACCATACTAATAGATCCCGTAGTTTGTGCTCCATTTATTACAGACAAACCACTTATAATTTTTTTATTTTTATCTTCTTCTACACCCAATGTAAGAATTGTAATTCCATTATTATATACCCAAAAATTTGTTGGTTCCATTTCTACAGTTTGCCTTATTGAATTGTTGATTTTCTTTCTCTTTCCTATTCCTAAAAAGCCTCTATAATTTGCTGAAAACAAATCATCTCCATATTTATTATATAATTCGAATAACCATTTTCCACTTACCGAAAACACATACGCATCCCATCCATCAGACTTTTCTGCAAATAAAGGAATCTCCTCCATTTCGATTTTATCTTTAATCAAAATCTGTGATTCTCTTGACATATATAAATTTTCAGTTGTTTGCTTTCCTAATTCGTGTGTTTCAATTTCTATATTATAACTTTCAAACAATTTCGATTGGTGTTTTTGAATAGTATCCAATTCATTTTTACAATTTTTAGACTCTGATAAATTGTGAACATAAACAGCATCTATACATGATATTTCATTGTTCTTTATTGCTTCTCTACATTGAGCAATAATACTTCTCAAATATTCTGGAATTTCATTCATATCTCCTGATAACAACCAAGCTAATGCCGTATTCATATCTGATGCCTTATTAGCTGGAGCCTCATCTTTATCTTTCTTTGAATAGTACCCCTGCGCCAACGTAATTCTTTCATTTCCAATATCTAAATCTATAAAATCTATTTTTCTATCATTTTTTCCATCTGTCAAATTATCCGTACCTAATTCGTACACATCATTTCTATCTAAATATAATGCCATCACCCAACATAAATAGGCATTTTCTTCTTTAAATCTTTCAATTAAATTTTTTTCTTTTTTAAAATTTTCTAAATAATTCATTTGTACTCTCTTTCTTATATATATTCCGTTAGACTCATAATCAAATTATATCAAGTATTTTCTTTCCATACACCTTATTTTTTAATTATTATTAAAAAATTTACAACGAAAAGTCACAAAACCTCTTCATCCACCCTCTTTTCACCTATACTCTCACCTCTACCACTTCCACAACATCTGGATGTTCAACCACCCACATACCACAAAATACCACCTATTTTGTAACTTTCTCATGCTAGGAGACAAAGTATTCCACCGCGTTTTCCGGGAAAAACTCTTTAAACTCGCCGTAGAGCTGGGCCGCCAGGGTCTTATTGTGAGCGATAATCAGAGTCGGCTTGTTCAGGGCCTGTATCACATTGGCCATGGTAAAGGTCTTGCCCGATCCCGTAACACCCAGTAAAGTCTGGGCCTGATTGCCTTCTTGGAACCCTCTTACAAGAGCTTCAATCGCTTGTGGCTGGTCACCAGTTGGTTTATATTCGGAGTGTAATATGAATTTATCCATGATTTTCCTCCTCTTTTCACTCATTTGTTATGATTACTATCAGCCACAAATTCGTGTAATTTCAAAATTTATTCGTGTAATTTTCTACCAAAAATCTGGCTGAGCGTCGAATTTTTGCTCTTACACGAATTTAGGTTACAAAACTTGATTTTGCGACTAGATAATACTAATCAACACGCCCTGAAACCATTTGGACTATTCATCAGGGTACACCAAGATAGTATACCACAATTAGTGAAAAAAATATAGAGGTCACAAGTACCTCTATATGTCTTACACAAAATTTGTGATTTATATTACCAATTCCAACGCTACAGAATCCATTTAATCCATCACTGACAAGTTGAACTCCTCATCCTCTTCTGGAAGAACCTCTACCTGCTTCTGATTCAATGTCTTTTGCTCATCTATATGGCGAGTTCTAAACTCAGTTTTCTTTTTTTGCTTTGGCAAATCACTCCCTTCTGCCGGATTGACAGAAATCATCTTCTTGTCCAGAGCATATACCATTGACGTATTCATTATTGTCTTTACCAATTTCGCAACGGATTCCGATATTTTAAATTCCTTATTATAAAGCTGTTGCACATTACCTCTACTTAGCTTTATCAGTTTCGTATTCCCCAAATGCGGATTGATGTGTTTCACAATCGCATTTCGATAAGCAACGTAAAATGGATCTGTCATTTCAGGACGCATAATATCTTCCAACCAAAATTCCAGAAAATCCTCCATTGCTACGTTATCATAGACAACGTAGGTATTGGAATATAACTGACCTATAACCCCTGTACGAGCTTGTTCCGCTGCCTTTTTTGATGTAAAACCACCTTTCTGCTGTGTAACATCACTGCCGTCCTGAAAAATAAGTTTTACCCTAAAACCATATTTATTTTTAATAGTGGTAGTACGATTTTAATCTTTCCACTCTGAACATAAGAACACAAGTGTCCTAATGTACCATCATCTCCCAAGTCATACCCAGTGGAATCAAAAATATTAGTATCTATTGTTACATATAATGGATATCTTATCACCCGTATTATGCGTATTAAATCTATTAGGAAGTTCTTACAACTCCAAACTATTTTCCTTTAATAAAAAGTCATAGATACTCATCGTAGTAATTCCATCTTCATCCCTTGTAACATTTACAACATCTTTCACAACGATAATCTTTTTAAAAGAATCATTTACATTTACAAGCGAAGCTTTTTCCTGAATACGCTTTTCTTCTGTCGGCATACTGAAAGCGGACTGGATATAATAACGTTTACTGCCAAGATTAGCTACAAAATCAATTTCCAACTGATTCTTGTACTCTTTACCATTTTCATCAGTTCCACGCTTTTCTACAACACCAACATCTACTGTGTATCCCCTGCTTCGTAATTCGTTGTAAATAATATTCTCCATCAGATGTGTTTCTTCAACCTGTCTAAATCCTAATCTCGCATTTCTAAGTCCCACATCTTCAAAATAATATTTCAACGGTGTACCAATGTATTTTCTGCCTTTTACATTATAACGATTGGCTTTATTGATAATAAATGCATCTTCCAAATGTTCAATATATTGTCTGATTGTATTTAGGCTAATTGTTGACTGAATCGCACTTTTAAAGGTAGCTTCAATTTTCGGTGGATTTGTCAACGAACCAATGGCAGAGGCTAAGATATTAACCAAATCTTCTAGCTCCTGCGTTTTTTCAATATGGTGTCTTTCAATAATATCCTTCAGATAAGTCTCTTTAAAAAGATTTGTCAGATAGCTAATTTTCTGTTCTTCCGTTTTCATTGTTACAGTAAGCGGAAGACCACCATACACAACATACTCTGCCCATCCACGGTACATATCACCATCGTAGGCTTCCATAAACTCTTTGAACGTTAATGGATAAATATGAATTTCGTCACCTCTGCCTCTAAACTCTGTAATCACATCCTTAGATAAGAATTTAGAGTTACTTCCTGTCACATATATATCCGCATTTCTGATATGAAGCAGCGAATTTAAAACTTCTTCAAACTCCTGTAACATCTGCACTTCATCAAGCATGATGTAATACTGCTCATCATCTTCTATCAAAGACTCGATGTAATCTAATATTGTATCCGGGTCACGATACTTTTTGTTTTTACGTTGATCTAGTTCAATCGTAATAATATGCGAAGCAGTCACACCATGCTCCAGCAAATAATTTTTGAAAATATTAAATAACAGATAAGACTTTCCACATCTTCTGATACCAGTTACAACTTTTATCATTCCATTGTGCATACGATTAATCAAATCATTCAAGTATTTATCTCTCTTGATATCCATAAGTCACTCTCCTTTATTGCACATTTTATACGATTCCGTAAAAAATATTCAATCAAATAAATTTCACTTTATCTAGTTAAATTATCATTGAATATTTTTTACATTTGCGTCTTGTTTGTTCAATGATATTATATTTCTTTCCAATGCAAAACGCAAACCTTATTGAATATTTTGGACGGTTTCGTAAAAAATATTCAATATAAATAGTCCTATATGTAAAAGAGGCAGCTTTCGCCACCTCTCAAACCTTATTTCTTATTCTGCTTTTTCTTTTCGACTATAGCATTTACCTTTTTTACGTAGGCTGTCTCTTTGCTTTATTCATAGTCTTATCCTCCAATCTTATAAACTAACATCTTCACGCCGAGGTGTTTTCTTAGTTCCAGCAAAAGTCTTGGATTCTTCTTTTTCTATTCTCCTGTCCTCGTATCTGGAAGCCTTTTCAAACACCTTATCTGTTACATCGTAATGATACACCTGATCCGTAAGCTTGTCTTGTGTGTCAACCTGCGTTGCATTTATCTCTGTAACCATATCCTCCTTTTACAACTTCCAATTTTTAATCATTAAACAAACTGTAATTTACATAAATCTACTTACCAAGTTATATACAGTGACTACATAGACAAAGATTGCTACACCTGCAAATATCATAGCATCTTTCTTTGCACCATTATCATAACACTCCCTTGCATTCGTCAAAAGGGTTAATCCCATAAAAACAAACATAATTGGCAGTGTTATATCAGTAGACACTATGTTCATCAGTCCAAGAGAACCGAAAATAATCGTTAAAACACTAAATATTACTTTCTTGGTACGCATAAGTACTTCTCCTCCCAACTTCTGTCCTTTTTAGATACACTCATTTATTCGAGATTTTTTATAACTAAGTTGTAATCGCTATCATAATGCAGTCCAAGTTCTCTACACATTCTATCGTTTACCTTATCTAAGGCTTTTTTGTATTCTGCGTACTGTGGAGATAGCACCATCAAATTAGGAATGAATATGTCGTTATATCCTTTATCTTGGAACTCTTTCTGCATTTTTCTCTGGGCAATAAATGACGGATGATATTTCATAATGCCAGTTTTCATTTTAGCACCTTTCTTTACCATTTCTTTTAATTTTTCATATTCGCTTTCACTCATATCACGATAATAAGCTATCATCTCATCTGCAGTTCTTGTTTCCGGTGCAATCCCACCTGCTATTTTTACACCTATTCCCATAATAAAAGGAACTTTCAATGTCGTTTCATCACAATACTCTAATATGTTCCGTAAGGCTTGCTTCTGCTCCAGAGTCTTTAATCTCACATTAAGAAATGGTTTGAAGTGACTTTTTAAGTAATCTCCCCATTCTTTCCCCGGTAATAAAGACTCAATCGCATTTTCGACAGTTTGGTAATCAAGTATCTCATTTGCCTTGTCTGCATTACCATCATCTATAAATTGCTTCAACGCTTCAAGTTCTGAGTCCTGTAAAATTTTTTCCTGTAATTTTTCCTGATAAATACGTAAAAGAATACTTTTATCATCTTTTTCCAAAAGGGTTTGTATATCTTTAATACCAATCCCAAGCTTTCTATATACCGAAATTTTTTTTAAAGTTTTAACGTCTTGCATGGAGTAGTTTCGATAGCCGTTGCTATCTTTATCTACTGACAACAATCCTTTTTCTTCATAGTATTTAACTGCACGCTTTGTCATTCCGACTTCCTTAATAATTTCATTTAATAACATCGGACACACCTCCTTGTGATGATAGTATAAGGGTGTACGTTACGTACAAGTCAATATATTTTTGAAGTTTTCATTTCAATCATACAAATTCTTATTTCTACGTCTTTTTGTGTCTACATTATATCATTTTCTAATGCTTGCAACAATAATTCAAAATCTTAAGATTACTATTTTTTTCTGCTTTTGAAAAACTACTTATCTGTCTATGATTTGTAAAGGGTGCTAAAGCATTGCTTACGCAACAAGCCCTTGACAAACCATATCCCGATAAGTTTAGGATAATCAAGCAGAAATGAAATAGTCTGTTGTTTCAAGCCAACGAAAAGAGATACCAGCACATTTATGCAGTATCTCTAACTTAATAGCATTATTCTTTTATTCACAAGCAGGTAAACACAGGCTATTTCTTAATATCCTTTTGTTTGGGAACCTCCTGTTTCGTATTTTGAAAGTGTCTGTCTACTTACACCAATCTTTTCAGCCAGTTCATCCTGCGAAAAGCCATGCATTTTACGTGCGGATACAAGGTTGTCTTTAAACTCAAACCCTGAGGGGCATCTCCATTCAACTTAAAGACACTACTTTTATTTACATCGCCCTCTTCGTGATTCTTTTCGTTTTCCCGGAGATGATAGGGTTTGATTCCAAACAGGACATCGATATACGGAAGACACAGTGTACAGAAGTCTCCGTTTCGTCATCAATACTCCAGGTAAGCCCCCTTCATCGGACTTGCTGCATGCTGGCTGAAAAGTCTCAGCACACCTTTTTTGTATTTTGGTTCTACCGGTTTCCAATTTTTCCGTCTTTCGGCAAGAATCTGGTCAATTTCCTCCATCGACTTACGCTCTCCTGCAACTCCGATGATATTCAGTTTTCTTTCCATAACATCAATTTCAATCAGATCACGTTCTTCTACAAGTGCGATCGGACCGCCGTCAACCGCCTCAGGACTGCAATGACCGATAACCGGACCTGTGGATGCGCCGGAAAAACGACCGTCTGTAATCAGCGCAATACTCTTTCCAAGCTCTTTATCACTGCTGATTGCCTCTGATGTATAGAACATCTCCGGCATTCCGCTTCCTTTTGGTCCCTCATAGCGGATGAAAACGGCGTCTCCCTTCTGCACCTTATGCTTCAGGACAGCATCCAGGCATTCTTCTTCGCTGTCGAACGGTCTGGCACGGAGCACAGCTTTAAACATCTCTTTCGGACATGCCGTATGCTTGATCACGGCTCCTTCCGGTGCAAGATTTCCACGGAGAATTGCAATACTTCCATCGGTTCCGATCGCCTTCTCATACGGACGGATAATATCTTCTTTTGTGAGGTTTACCTGATACCGTCTGTTGAATTCCTGAAGCCATTTTTCACATTTCTCATAGAATCCGTTCCGCTTCAGCTCTTCCAGATTTTCTCCTAATGTCTTTCCTGTAACAGTCATTACATCCAGATGGAGGTGTTCCTTGATTTCTTCCATGATAGCCGGTACACCGCCTGCATAGTAGAAGCACTCTGCCGGCCAGCGTCCTGCAGGACGTACATCCAGAAGATATCTGGCATTTCTGTGCAGTCTGTCAAAGGTATCTCCGGTAATCTCAATACCAAATTCATGTGCAATTGCCGGAAGATGAAGCAGGCAGTTGGTGCTTCCTGAAATTGCCGCATGTACGAGAATTGCATTTTCAAAGCTTTCCATCGTCACAATATCTGAAGGACGCATATGTTCCATCTTTGCCAGTCTTACCGCCTGTCTTCCAGCCTCTCTTGCAAATGCAAGGAGATCCGGGCTGGTTGCCGGCATCAGTGCTGTTCCCGGAAGTGCAAGACCAAGCGCCTCTGCCATGATCTGCATCGTAGAAGCTGTTCCGATAAAAGAACATGCACCGCAGCTCGGGCAGGCATTGCATTTCGCCCAGTCAAGTTTTTCTTCATCAATCTCGCCGCGCTCAAACTTTGCACTGTACATTCCGAGCTGCTCCAGTGTCAGCATTTCCGGACCCGCATTCATGGTTCCACCCGGAACAAACACGGACGGAATATCGACTCTGGCAAGTCCGATCAGATTTCCCGGCACTCCTTTGTCGCAGCTGGAAAGATAGACACCGGCATCAAACGGAGTCGCATTTGCATGAATCTCGATCATATTTGCAATCATTTCACGGCTGGCCAGGCTGTAATTGATTCCGTCTGTTCCTTGGCTTTCGCCGTCACAGATATCGGTGCAGTGATAGCGTGCACCAAATCCGCCTTCCTCTGCAATTCCTTTCCGTACCTCTTCCTCCAGAATATTCAGGTGGCCGCTGCCCGGATGACTGTCACCATACGTGCTTTCCACTATGACCTGAACCTTTCCCAGATCTTCTTTCGTCCATCCGGTTCCGATGCGCAGCGGATCTAGCTCCGGCGCAAGTTTTCTCATTTTCTGACTTTTTAACTGCATTATCTTTTCCTCCCTGTACCTTTTATGTACTTTCGGAATCTTTCTACACTTTCTTTTGCGGCTGATTTTCCGGCAGTTGCAATCATCAGCCGCATTGGATCCGCCGCAAACGTTGTTCCTTCCATTCTTCTGTCCTCTCCTAATTCATCTGATGTTTTTTCACATCACACACCAGCATTTCCTGCTATTTTCTTGTGTTACACGAATATCTTTTGTTGTTCAGCCTTGAATTCATCCGATGTATTTATCGTATAATCATCTTATTTAAAAATCAATATTGGAATTTTATCTAAAAAAACATTTTTGTTTTTGTGTGTTTTGATACTTTGACTTCGATCTATAAAGATATTATGATAAGAAGTAATAACGGAACAGCTAAGAAACGGAGCAAATCATATGATGACTTTATCACAGGAAGAAAAAGGTCTTCCGCAAAAAATATCAGATGACATCATCGCGCTTATTTTAGAGGAAAATTTGAAGCCGGGAGACAAACTCCCCAATGAAACCATTCTCTCGCAGCGCCTGGATGTGGGAAGAAGTTCTCTCCGGGAAGCCATGAAGCTTCTGGCCTCCCGAAACATTGTCACCGTCCGCCAGGGATCCGGAACCTATATCGCCGCGTCTCCTGGTATGGTAGAAGATCCCCTTGGATTTATTTTCATTGACAATAAACAGAAGCTGGTTCAGGATCTTCTGGAGGTTCGTTTTCTGCTCGAACCTTCGATTGCTGCCATGGCTGCCACACGCGCAGATGAAAAAGACATCAAAAAAATCACTACACTCTGCGATGAAGTAGAAACGCTCTTAAAAAATCATGAAGATCACACACAAAAAGATATTGATTTTCACACAGCTATCGCTTTAAGCAGCAAAAACGTTGTTGTACCAAGGCTGATACCTGTGATCAACAGTTCCATTCCTCTGTTTGTGGAGACAACCGGGGGAATTCTTCGCAGGGAAACCATAGAAAGCCACCGTGAAATTGCCGATGCGATTGCCTGCCGCGATCCGCTCCGCGCACAGGATGCCATGTATCTCCATCTTGTTTATAACCGCAAATGGATCTGCAGCCTCTCGCAGAAGCAATGAATTATACCAAAAGCCCGGGCACTTGGCTCCGGGCTTTTTTCGTTTAAACAAGCAAGCACAAAATACGGAAAGGTGTAAATATCATCACCATAACGAATTCCGAAGCACAACAACTCCGAAAATCAGTAATACCACTCCCGGGATAAAAAAGAGGACACCCCCAAGTACCGGTTTTTGCGGCTGATATTCTGTGATATTTTGGGGATTGGACGGTTCATAATAGCCGGTACGCTGCATGCCGGGCTTTTGCACGGTGTCAGATCCATGACGGCTCGTATAGTGATAGAACTCTCCGTTTACTGTGTACTCATAGGTCGGCAGATAACAAATATCCGTGACCAGTTCCTGATTGCCGTCACCCTTGTCTTCCCATCGCTGGGTTTCTGATTTCGTCTGTTTGATCAGTGTCATAGTTGTGGTGGCTGTGTACTTTTGGCTGTCATCCTCATACTCGGCATAAACCTTTTTCCGATGCCGGGTTCCCAGCCAAAACAGAAGTATTGCTCCCAAAAGTAACCCAATCGCCAGACCCATACATTTCCCCCTTCCTGTCTGCTTTCTTTTGTAAGTATTGATTTATAGTAATTATTCAGTAGCCACTGTCCCGCGAGGTGTTTTGACATGAATATGTCAAAATCCCGAGACATACAAGCCAAAATCCCATCACCGGTTTCTTCTGTTTTTATTATAACAGAACCCTTCTTTCCGCACTACTATATTATTCATCTGTGCAAAAAGATTGTTACTGTCCACTCCGTTCTCAGCAACACGCCTTGCAGAATATCATCAGTGAACAGCAACAAAGGATTCCATAAAAATAATTTCATGTAAACTATGAGAAACACACTGCGCATCCTCGCGGAGCGTGTTTTACTTTACAGGAAAGCAATTTCCTGTAGAGCAAAAAAGCTTCCCGGGAAAATCCCGGGAAGCTTTCTGAATTTATATTTTTTATTCTATTTCTTCCGGCTCCATGCTCAGCACGTGCTCTTCACTTTTGTCAGTGATATCATATTTCTTTTTGTACTCGCTGAAGTATGTGTAATATTCGAAACTGTCCGTCGGATAGATCTTACTGTCGCGGATATGCATATCCGGATCTTGTTCGCCACTCTTCATCAGGGCTACCATGGCACTTGCACAATGGGATGCAATTCGTCCAAAGCTATTCAGGATGTCGTTAAATACAGTTCCCTCTTCCAGCCCGCAATTGCCATTGCTCAGTCGTTCCACATGGTGCATCTTCAGCTCGTCACACAGATGTGTGATGACCACACCGAGAGGAGCCACCCTCTGTGCTGCCTCTTTATCATCATTCAGAAAAGCATTGCAGGTAATGTTGATTTCTTCGCGTACCGCTTCCATAACGATATTCAGCTCATTCCATGCTGCCGGTGAAAAGTCTGTGTGATTGTCATGCATCTCGTTGGACATATGCGCAATATAAGAAGCATGGTCTCCGATACGCTCAAAGTCACCGATCGTGTGCAGATACAGGGATACCTGACGGGTCTGTACCGTATTCATCTCACGCTTTGTCAGCTGAATCAGATATTCTCCCAGACGGCTTTCATATTTGTCGATCAGATCTTCTTTTCTCTGTACTTTATCAAACTTATCCTGCTGATATTCATTCAACAGATTCATGGCTCTGTTGACATTCTTGCGAAGTTTCTTTGCCATGCCGTTCATCGCACGATGACACTGTGCAATAGCCAGTGCCGGATAGTTCAGCAGACGTTCCTCTAACAGATCAAAATCTGCTTCGTCTTCCAGTTCTTCCGCACTGTCTTTTACCAGAATACATACCAGTTTCTCGATTTTCGGAATGAACGGGAATAACACAACTACGGTTGCCACACGGAAGACTGTATTTAACAGTGCGATGGATACCGGTGTCATCACCATATCTATAAAGGTAAAGTGAACAAATGCATTGACTGTATAAAAGATAACCGACCACATGATCAGCCCGAACAAGTCGTTCAGCAGATAGACCAGTGCGGTTCTTTTTCCGTTTTTATTGGCGCCGATCGCAGAGATCAGAACCGGACATGCCGCACCAACACCGATTCCCAGTACGATAGGGAAGGCGCTTGCAAATGTCAAGAGACCGGTAACGGAAAGTGCCTGCAGCACACCGACGGTGGCAGAAGCACTCTGTAAAACTGCTGTAAACAGGATACCTACCAGAATACCTGCCAGCGGGTTGGAAAACATCGTCAACATCTTGATAAAGGTAGGATTTTCACGCAGCGGAGAAACCGCTCCACTCATCATCTGCATACCTGTCATCAAAATGGCAAAACCAAGCATGATATTTCCAATATTCTTATGTACGGAACGTTTGCAGAACATACGGAAAATAATACCAATTACAGCTACAACGGCAGAAATCGTCGCAGTAGAAAAGATACTTGCGATTCCGCCACCGCTTCCTCCAATATAAGAAAGGCACAGGATCCAGCCGGTAATACTGGTTCCGATGTTGGCACCCATGATGATACCGATCGCCTGCTTCAGTTTCATCATACCGGAGTTTACAAAACCGATGACCATGACCGTCGTGGCGGATGATGACTGAATCACACTGGTAACACCCGTACCAAGAGCTACTCCTTTCAACGGTGTATTTGTCATTCGATATAAGAAGGCTTCCAGTTTGTTACCTGCCACCATCTTCAGGCCATCGCCCATCAAAGACATTCCAAACAAAAATAATGCTACACCGCATAGCAAAGACAAAATCATTGAAAAAATTGCCATATTTTTCTCCTCTGTTGTCTGACACCCCGGATCTGTTTCCAGAATGGACACATTCTAAATTTGGTTTCTTTTTACTTTTGTTTTACTTCTTATTTTCTTTTTCTTAACATTTCCTTTCTTATTATGCCATGTTGCCGTCATGATTACAATGTTTGATTGTTTTCCGACGTGATTTTTATCATCCCGTCAAAAATGTGCCGTTTTTTTTGTGTAAATTTCAGCAATTTTCCAACTATTTTCTCTATTGACATACTTGTGTGTACCTTTATGTCAATTTCGACTTTTCTGTTAAATTTTTAACGTCGCAGTATGGCTCTCCGTAGAATGTTTTTTCATTTACGGGAAGAACATTGGCCGGAACAAAAAAACGATGTCTCATCCCCTGTTCAGAAGTTATGAAACATCGTCTTACTTTTACAGATACGAACGAATATCCACCGTAAGTTTTTCTTCTATATTAATCAGCCGTTTGGCAATATCCTTTGCCTTTTCGTCAGCCTCTGCATACTGGTTCAGACAGCGGTGCAGCGACTTAATTCCCATATTGCATCCATCCGTCATCAGATCGGCGATCGTTGCGTCGGACTCATCCATCACCAGTTTTCCTTTCGTCTTCATCCAGGACATGCCTTTTGCCATCAGGTTCGGTTCTTTCCCCTCATCCCCGTTGGCTTCCAGTTTCCGCCGGATCTCCTCCTGCAGTTTTTCATGTTTATCCCTGCATCCAAGTAACAGCTGCCGGAATTTTTCTTCTTTTACATACGGAAGTACCTCCTGAATCGAAGCAATTCCCATCTGTACACCGGCGTCACACTCCTGTAACAGCCGGATTGTCTCTTCCTGTCCCATCATTTCTGACTGCCTCCTTTTTTTGTTACATGCAGATATAGTATGACGTTTGAAAAAGACTTTTATGCGAATATTTTTGTTTTTCTGAAAGCCTCATGCATGATTGCCGTAACATGTTTTGATGTATTTTCAGACTTCCACGATTGCTCTGCTCCAGATTTCCGTCAGTTTTTCCAGAGAATACGCTGCATTGGCAGGGCTTGTGGACGGCAGTTCTTCCATCGGAAGGTTCAGTTCCTTATCCTGATACTTTCTGTAAAGTTTTCCTGCTGTTTTTCCGTTGGTATAAATCTTCCGGATCTGCGATTCTCCCACGATTTTCCCAAGATCCGCCGGAACCACATCTTTGATACTGCTGTCGCTCGACCCGATGATACTGCACTGTTCGATCACATCATACACGGCAACACCCCGCCGGAGAAGCATCGTTTTTTTCTCTTCCACCGTCTGTGGCTCCTCCTCTTTCAATACTGCCGCCAGAACCTTCCAGAACCGATTCCGTGGATGCCCGTAGAAAAATGCCTGTTCTCTCGATTTTACAGACGGAAAACTTCCAAGGATAAGGATTCGTGACCCGCTGTTATACACCGGCCCGAAGCCGTGACTGATGTTTTGATATTCTTTCATATATCTTCTCCTTTTTTCTTATAAATCACCGTAACTGTTCAGTACCTTCACAGTTACGAGCCAAAATGCATTTAAACGATAAAA